>ENA-OXQY01000002-OXQY01000002.1-human-gut-metagenome-genome-assembly--contig:-NODE-2-length-141528-cov-49.179745_pt1 | contig 141528 bp, 120 predicted proteins | sample MGYA00249588_ERZ652575 | MGnify/ENA primary metagenome ERZ652575 (study PRJEB26925, sample SAMN05826562) | human gut metagenome | biome: ENVO:2100002; feature: ENVO:00000062; material: ENVO:00002003...
GAACCAGGAATGACAGGACCAGAATCTGTAGTGTTACCATTACACCATATCCCAAACTTAAAATAGAACTTTTTGATTGTTGGGATACCCGGACTCGAACCAGGAATGACAGGACCAGAATCTGTAGTGTTACCATTACACCATATCCCAATATCAGCAAACGAGATGTTCTTTTCTCAATTGCGAGTGCAAAGGTACTAGTTTTTTTTGAACCTACAAAATTTTTCGGCACTTTTTTCTAAAAAAAGCGCAATTTCTTTAATTTTCCACATTTTTTTTGCCTTTTAAGTCGATTTTCCATTATAATAATGTATCTTTGCAGAAAAATAGAGAATATAAATTAAGTAAGAAAGAAAAGATAAATGAACACAGTTAAACAACTCGTAGAGACTATTAAAGAAGGTATACAAGAAAAGAAAGGTCAAGACATTGTTATCGCCGACCTGACAGAAATCGATGGAAGCATTGCCAAGTACTTCATCATCTGCCAGGGAGGAAGCCCTACTCAGGTTGAAGCTATCGCAGGTTCTGTGAGAGACATCGTGCGCAAGAACCTGAAAGAAAAACCTGTAAATGTAGCAGGTCTCGGCAACGACCAGTGGGTGGCAATGGACTTTGTTGACGTATTAGTACACATCTTCCTTCCGGAAGTACGTGCTTATTACGACCTCGAACATTTATGGGAGGATGCAAAGCTTACCCATATACCTGATCTCGACTAGTCAGTCTCTCCCATCCTACATGATGGATCAGACATTGTTTTTCGACTAAAAGTTATACATATAAAATAAAATGGAACAAAGCAATAATATGAAGCCTCGTGGCAATGGCGGACCAAAGATGCCACGATTTAATATGACCTGGCTTTTCACCATCTGCCTCATCACCATGATCATCCTCTTCTTTACAGGAGGAGGCGATGCGATTGGAGGCAGCGCTGCCAAGGAAGCCACGTACACCCAGTTCAAACAGTATGTAGACAAGGGTTATGTGCTCAGTGTTGTGGCCAATAAAACAGAAAGCACCCTCAAGATATACATCAACCCGAAATATACGCGCGATGTATACAATATGCCGGCAAAGTCTGTAGGTCCTAACCCATACGTAAAAGTACAGTTCGGCTCGGTTGACGAAGTGGAACGCTATGCCAACCAGATGTTGAAGGAAAAGAAGATACGCTCCTTCAGCTACGACAACCAGAAGGATAACGACTTCTTAAGCACGCTCTTCAATCTGGCACCTCTGCTCTTCTTCGTATTCTTCATCCTTTGGATGTCTGGAAGATTCAGCGGCGGTATGGGCAGCGGCGGTATGGGCGGCGGCATCTTCAGCGTGGGCAAAAGCAAAGCTAAGATGTACGAAAAGGGAAATGCCATCGGCATCACCTTTAAGGATGTGGCCGGACAGGAAGGTGCCAAGCAGGAAGTGAAGGAAATTGTAGACTTCCTGAAAAATCCACAAAAATATACCGACTTGGGTGGTAAGATTCCAAAGGGAGCCCTTCTCGTAGGCCCTCCGGGAACTGGTAAGACACTCTTGGCTAAGGCTGTTGCCGGCGAGGCTGGCGTACCTTTCTTCTCCATGAGCGGTTCCGACTTCGTTGAAATGTTCGTAGGTGTAGGTGCCTCACGTGTACGCGACCTGTTCCGCCAGGCTAAAGAGAAATCACCTTGTATCATCTTTATCGATGAGATTGATGCTGTAGGCCGTGCCCGCAGCAAGAACCCAGCCATGGGTGGTAATGATGAGCGCGAGAACACCTTGAACGCTCTCCTTACAGAGATGGATGGTTTCGGCACCAACAGTGGTGTCATCATCCTTGCAGCTACCAACCGTGTAGACATGCTCGACAGCGCCTTGCTCCGTGCCGGACGTTTCGACCGCGAAATTCACGTAGATCTCCCTGGTTTGAACGAACGTAAGGCTATCTTCCTGGTTCATCTCAAACCTATCAAGATAGACGAAACAGTAGATGTTGATCTACTAGCCCGTCAGACTCCAGGGTTCTCGGGTGCAGATATTGCCAACGTTTGTAACGAGGCAGCCCTCATTGCTGCACGCCACGACAAGAAGGCTGTGTGCAAACAGGATTTCCTCGATGCAGTAGACCGTATTGTAGGCGGTCTGGAGAAGAAGACTAAGGTGATGACTGCCGACGAGAAGCGTAGCATCGCTCTCCACGAAGCAGGCCACGCAACCATCTCATGGTTCTGCCAGTATGCCAACCCTCTCATCAAGGTTACCATCGTGCCTCGTGGTCAGGCTCTCGGTGCTGCATGGTATCTGCCAGAAGAGCGCCAGATAACCACCAAGGAACAGATGCTCGACGAGATGTGTTCATTAATGGGTGGACGTGCCGCAGAAGAACTCTTCACCGGTCATATTTCGTCAGGAGCCATGAACGACCTGGAGCGCGCCACAAAGAGTGCTTATGGTATGGTAGCTTATCTCGGTATGAGCAAGACGTTGCCAAACATCTGCTTTTACAACCGGAACGAATATGCATTCCAGCGTCCGTACTCTGAGTCTACAGCCCGCGAGATAGACCAGGAAGTTCTGAAGATTGTCAACGAGCAGTATACCCGTGCCAAGAACATTCTGATGGAGCACAAGGAAGGCCACAATGCCTTAGCAGAACTTCTGATCAAGAAAGAGGTGATTATGGCAGAAGACGTAGAACATATCTTTGGCAAGCGCCCTTGGTTGAGCCGTTCGCAGGAAATCATGGAAGACGAACAGCCTAAGATAGACGATGACGCCGTAAAGGAGCTTCCTGAAGTTCAGGCTGCCATCAAGGAGCATGAAGAGAACCAGAAGAAGAATGCAGATTCTGAAGAGACTTCCAAGAAGGATGAAGGTTCGGAAGAAAACAAGAACGAATAAAACAAACCGATATGACTGACAAACAGAAGAATCTAGTGATAAGATCCATCACAGGCGTATTTTTCGTGGTGTGCATGGTATCTTGCTTTCTCAATCCCAGGGCAATGGTTATCCTGTTCGCCCTCATTACCGGATTGAGCATATGGGAGTATTGCGGACTGGTAAACCAGAAGGAGAATGTTACGGTAAACCGTTTCATCAGCACCGTGGCGGGTGTTTACTTCTTCCTTGCCGTGGCTGGTTTCCGCATGGGCATTGTGAGCAATTTCGTGGTTTTCGTACCTTATCTGCTCACCATCCTCTATCTCTTCATCAGCGAACTGTATACAGGCAATAAGGATGCCATCAACGATTGGGCTTACACTATGCTCTCTCAGTTGTACATCGCCTTGCCTTTCTCAATGATCAATGTATTGAGTTTCGAGACATCAGCTTTCGATGGCCAGATACATTACGACATGCTGCTGCCTTTGAGCATTTTCATTTTCCTCTGGACCAATGATACCGGTGCCTATTGCAGCGGTTCGCTTTTCGGCAAGCATAAGCTCTTTCCTCGCATCAGTCCAGCCAAGAGTTGGGAAGGCAGCATAGGCGGAGGCATATTCGTACTGATAGCAGCAGGTATCATCGGCTATATTGCCAATGATGGGGAAGCCCATCGTCTCAGCATTCTCGGTTGGGAAGGTTTAGGTCTGGTTGTGGTATTCTTCGGCACATGGGGCGATCTGGTAGAAAGCCTCTTCAAGCGTACCCTCGGAGTAAAGGATAGCGGCAACATCCTGCCAGGACATGGAGGCATGCTCGACCGCTTCGACTCTTCGCTCATGGCGATACCAGCAGCAGTAATCTACCTATACACCATCCAGTTGTTTGGATAATACATCTTTTATGAGATAAAGGCCAAACCTGCAGTTTGGCCAAGCACAAAGAAAGGCAGGGATTCCTCAAAGAACCCCTGCCTTTTTTTTCATATCACCATAAAAAACACAAGTAGCTTCGTTGGCTCACGAAAGTAGTTGCGATAAACTATGCTGTTATCTGTTATATTTCTTCAGTGCCTGCTTCACCATCTTGCCCCATGGCTTGATGAGATCATCTGTCCAGTTGCCGGTAGCCTTGGCACGTGGCAAAAGCATGGAACAGGTTTCATCCTTATCCGAAACCGACCAGTTTACCCAACTCACCTTGTTTTTCTCCATTACATCGAGCCATTTCTGATACTCATCAGGAGCCAGAGGACCATTACCCGAAGCCTCCATACCAGCACATTCTGATACAAAGACCGGCAAACCGCTCTTCACGGCAGCCTCCAGTTTATCACGCAGATAATCTTTATGGGTGGCTGCATAGAAATGAAGGGTATACATCACATTCTCCACACCCTCGATAGGGCTCTTTGCCACGATATCAATATCCTGGTCCCAATGCGGACAGCCCATCAGGATGATATTATCCGGATCATACTTTCTGATTTCCGTGATGATGGTTTTAGCGTATACCTTCAAGTCTTCCCATTTATCCTCAACAGGTTCATTGTAGAGTTCGTAAAGCACATGAGGATATTTACCATACTTCTGCGCCATCTTTCCGAAGAAGGCCTTAGCCTCGGCGGTATGCATCTTGTGTGCATGCCAGTCGATAATCACGTAGGTATCATTCTTGATGGCGGCATCTACCACCTGGGTAATGCATTTCAGAGCAAAGTCTGGATTTTCCAGATAGTTGTCGTCTATCTGAATTCCCATGGCTGCTCTGATAATGTTGGCATGCCAGTCTTGCACAAGCCATTTCACCGCATTTTTGTTGTAGAACCGAGGCCAGATGTTGTGCCATCCCAGACTCACGCCTCTCAACACTACAGGGTTACCACTCTGGTCGCAAAGCTGCGCACCTTTTACCTGCAACTGTCCCCATTGCTTTACAGGGTTTGCTGCATACACTTGTGCCATACAAAAGAGTGCACAAATGAGGGTCATTAGTTTTTTCATTTTTTTTAGGGTTTAAAATTAAATATATATTTTTGGGTTTGTTTTTTTAGGATAGCTAATACTCCTACATAGGTAGCAGATTACAAATCTGCCTTAGTCAGCAGTTCTGCAGCGGATTGATATCCGCCACAGAACTGAAAGAGATTACTTTTTATTAAAACATTTCACCTTTTTCCTGTTCTTCTTCAAAGTGTTCACCCTTCTGGGCTTCCTGCGCCTCATACTGTGCCTGGGCTGCACGCTGCTGAGCCTCACGTGCTTTAGCCTCAGCCGCCAGTCGGGCTTTTTCTGCCCTTATTCGTGCCAGTTCAGCCTCTTCTTCTGCTCGTTTCTGCGCCGCCAAAGCTTCCTCTTCGGCACGTTTCTCAGCAGCCTCGGCTTCAGCTATCGCCTTCTGTCGCGCACGTTCTGCAGCCTCAGCTGCAGCTTTGGCTTCAGCTTCAGCACGTTCACGAGCCATACGGAGAAGCATTTCCCTACGCTTAACCAGAAGATCAAACATGATGCCCGCAGCCTCATCCGGCGCAACCTTATCGCCTAACTGAGTTCGAACTTCCTGATATTCTGCCAACATCTTATCCCTGCCAGGTTCTCCCGGAAGAATCTGATAAAGTTCGTTGGCAATACCATCAACCGTAAAGCGGTCGGCAAGCATCTCCGGCACAATCTCCTTATTGGCGATAAGATTCACCAGCGAGATAAACTTCACTTTGATGATATGCTTGAAACCGAAACGGATGAGATGAGGTACAGGCGTTTCATAACATACCACCTGAGGCACATCGAAAAGAGCCGTCTCTAAAGTTGCAGTACCACTGGTAACAAGAGCTGCCGTAGCATGCGACAAGAGCGGATAAGTCTTGTTACGCACCAGTTTGACAGGTGTACCTTTGATAAACTTCTCATAGTAAGCATCGTCTATCGAAGGAGCACCGGCAAGTACCATCTGATAATCTTCAAAACGCTCAGCCACCTCAATCATCGCCGGCAGATTGTCTTTGATTTCCTGCAGGCGGCTTCCTGCCAGCAAAGCGATAACAGGGCGATAAGTGTCAAGATTATTCTCCTGGCAGAATTCCGTAAAACTCTGATGATATCCCGACCTGAACTCCCCTACTTCCTGAGCCGTAGGATTACCTACATAGTGAATAGGATAACGGTGTTTTTTTTCGAAGAACGGCACCTCGAATGGCAAGATTGAGAAGAGTTCAGCGATATCACGTTTAATGCTGCGGATCCGCCACTCCTTCCATGCCCATATCTTAGGAGAAATGTAATAATAGGCAGGGATATTGGTGTTCTTTTTCAAGAACTTAGCTATCTTGAGATTAAATCCCGGATAATCTACCAGTATCACTACATCCGGTTTCCATTTCACAATATCTTCCTTGCATCTCTTCAGGTTCGAAAAGATGGTACCCAAATGTAGCAGTACAGGCACAAAACCCATATAAGCCAACTCCTTAAAATGCTTGACGCGAGTGCCACCTTCAGCAGCCATCAAATCACCGCCGAAGAAACGGAATTCAGCAAACTCGTCTATTTTTTTCAACGAGCGCATCAATCTGCTGGCATGCAAATCTCCACTAGCCTCGCCTACTATCAGGTAATACTTCATAATTCAAAATTCTTTAACCAATCATAATCCGTTACATCAATCTTAGTTGGGGTTATAGCGATGTAACCATGATTCACAGCCCATTGGTCGGTATCCGTTGCCTCTGGTTCGTCATTACGGTATTCACCCACCATCCAATAATAATCATATCCATGCGGATGAGTGCGATGATCCACCTCATTGATCCAGGAGCCATGAGTCATCCGGCAACCCTTGAAACCCTTGAACGGAGGCAAAGCCGGGAAGTTGACATTCAGACAGGTATATTCTGGCAATCCCTTCTCCAGCACCATCTTAACAACCTTCAGTACCCCATCGTGCAAAGGAGTGAGATCAGCATTTTCATCATAATTGCAACTGCTGAAGGCTATGCTTGGAATATGCTGCATACAGCCCTCCTTAGCTACGCCCATAGTTCCCGAATAATGATTATTCACGCTCGAATTGTCACCATGATTGATACCGCCGATAATCAGATCAGGCTTGCGATCAGCAAGAAACTGATCCAACGCCAGTTTCACACAGTCAACCGGTGTGCCGCTACATGACCAAACCTCCACATCATTCCCCATATTGTGGCGACGCTTCAAGCGCAAGGGAGTAGTAGCCGAGAAGGCACAGGCGAATCCCGAACGGGCACTTTCCGGTGCTACAACCAGCAGGTCGCACCAGTCTTTCAGAAAGTTCACCAGGGTTTTGATTCCATTGGCATGATAGCCATCATCATTCGAAATTAATACTAACGGTTTCTTATTTTCCATAAAAATATCTTTCTTTTTGGTGCAAAAGTACGAAAAAACCTTTAAAGATAGCGACTTTCTCACAATATTTTTGTATCTTTGCCGAAAATTTACTAAGAAAATGGGAAAAATCATCGCATTAGCTAACCAAAAAGGCGGTGTAGGAAAGACTACTACCACCATTAACTTGGCAGCATCGCTTGCCACGCTAGAGAAAACGGTACTCGTAGTGGACGCCGACCCACAGGCAAACGCTTCCAGTGGATTGGGCGTGGACATCAGCGAGGTAGACTGCTCGCTCTACGAATGCATCATCGACCATGCAGACGTGCGCGATGCCATCTACACCACCGACATTGATGGACTCGACATCATACCTAGTCATATCGACCTGGTAGGTGCCGAGATAGAGATGCTGAATCTCAAAAATCGCGAAAAGGTGATTAAGACATTGCTGCAGCCTATCCGTGACGAATACGACTACATCCTGATAGACTGTTCGCCTTCGCTCGGCCTCATCACCGTCAATTCGTTGACGGCAGCCGACAGTGTCATCATCCCAGTTCAATGTGAATATTTCGCTCTTGAAGGTATCAGCAAATTGCTCAACACCATCAAGATCATCAAGAGCAAGCTGAATCCGAAACTCGAGATAGAAGGTTTCCTGCTCACCATGTATGATAGTCGTCTACGCCTTGCCAACCAGATATACGACGAGGTGAAACGCCACTTCCAGGAATTGGTGTTCAAGACCGTAATCCAGCGCAACGTGAAGCTGAGCGAGAGTCCGAGCCATGGTCTCCCAGTTATCCTTTACGATGCAGAAAGCAATGGAGCCAAAAACCATCTGGCCTTGGCAAAGGAGATTATCAACAAGAATAGTTAAGATTTGGAAATTGAACTCTTTTAGAAAGTTCAATGTTCAAAATTAAAAGTAAAAAAATGGCAGTACACAAGAAATACAACAACGGTACAAAGAGCAACGCTTTAGGACGCGGACTCGATGCCCTCATCTCTACCGAGGGAGTGCGCACCCAGGGCAGCAGTACCATCAATGAAATTCCTCTCGACCAGATTGAGGCGAATCCCAATCAGCCACGCCGGGAGTTTGACGACGAAGCCCTACATGAGCTCGCCGAAAGCATCAAGGCCATAGGCATCATCCAGCCTATCACCTTAAGACAGGTTTCAGAAAACAGATTCCAGATTATCGCCGGTGAACGCCGCTGGCGCGCTTCACAACTTGCGGGGCTGACAGCTATCCCTGCATACATCCGCACCATCAGCGATGAGAACGTAATGGAAATGGCGCTCGTAGAGAATATCCAGCGCCAAGACCTCAACGCCATAGAAATAGCACTCGCCTACGAACACCTTCTGGAAAACGAGGGTATGACACAGGAGAAAATTTCAGAACGTGTGGGCAAGAGCCGTGCAGCTATCGCCAACTATCTGCGACTGCTCAAACTTCCTGCCCAGGTGCAGATGGCACTACAGAAGAAAGAAATCGACATGGGTCATTGCCGTGCCCTACTGGCCCTCGACTCACCTTCGCTGCAAATCAAGTTGTTCAAGGAGATACAGAAGAACGGCTACTCAGTAAGAAAGGTTGAAGAGATGGTACAGCGACTCAAGAGCGGAGAAGACATCGAGAGCGGTAAGAAAACCATCACGGCTAAGGCTCAGATGCCTGAGGAATTTACACAACTCAAAAACCGCCTGTCACAGTTTCTCAATACCAAAGTGCAGTTCACCTGCTCTGCTAAGGGCAAGGGAAAAATCAGCATTCCATTCGCCAACGAAGAGGAGCTGGAGCACATCATGAATGTTTTCGATCAGTTAAAGCAAGAATAAAAGTGAAACTCAGTATATCACAAATCTGTTTGGCAACCCTGCTGCTTCTGGCACCGATGGGCGCACAGGCACAGAAGTCGAAACAAAAAAAACAAGTGACCGATGTGCCAACCATTGCATCAGCCGACTCGGCAAAAATAGCCATCGACTCGATGCTTACCGCACAAGACAGCAGCAAACTGGCAAGCCTCACCCAACCAGCAAAGCCTGTACGCAAAAAGCGCAACTGGGCAACCTGGCGACCTGATACCAAGCGTGCCATGTGGTTGGCACTTGTATTACCTGGTGCCGGACAGATATACAATCGCAAATATTGGAAACTGCCTTTCATCTATGGCGGTTTCGTAGGCTGTACATACGCCATCACCTGGAACAACCAGATGTATCACGACTATTCGCAAGCCTACATGGATATTATGGACGATGACCCAAACACCCAGAGCTACAATCAATTTCTGCACTTGGGTGCCCAGATCAACGAATCGAACATAGAACGCTATAAGGAAATCTTCCGCAAGCGAAAAGATAAATATCGCCGTTGGAGAGACTTGGGAACCTTCGTCATGATAGGCATCTATGCCTTCTCAGTGATTGATGCCTACGTAGATGCATCGCTCTCGGAATTTGACATCTCCGATGATCTCTCGCTCAGAATAGAGCCTACCATGCTGAATAACGGCAACAAGACTGCCAATCCGCTGCGGTCTGGAAGCCTCGGCGTAAGTTGCTCACTCACATTTTAATGCGTGAGGAGTTAGAATACACCTATATATATTATAACGCAAAATAGAAATTAGAAACATAGACGAGATAAAACATCAATATGAAGAAAATACTAGTCATGGCAGCAGCGATGCTGTTCAGCTTACAAGGCATTCATGCCCAAACCGACGTTACAGAAGAAACAGATAACGATGATATCATCACCGTTACCGACAAAGACGGAAAGCAGGAGGAAATCGAAGTACCTGAGGGAATGGAAGATAACCTCGACAGCCTGCTCCACCTTTACAATGCACAGACTTACATGATGGCAGATACAACCTGCAAATACCGCGATGTAAACCCTGTCTTCGAGAAGGAAGTGTATATCGACCGTCTGAAGAGAATGCCTACCATCATCGAAATGCCATACAATGAGGTAGTACAGAAATTCATAGACCGTTACAGCGGTAAACTACGCCGTTCGGTAAGTTTTATGTTGGGAGCAAGTAACTTCTACATGCCTATCTTCGAAGAGGCATTAGAGGCTTACAACCTGCCACTGGAACTGAAATATCTGCCAGTTATCGAATCGGCACTCAACCCTAAAGCTGTATCACGCGTTGGTGCCACAGGTTTATGGCAGTTTATGCTGCCTACCGGCAAACGATATGGTCTGGAGGTAAACTCACTCATCGATGAGCGCCGCGACCCGGTAAAAGCATCCTATGCAGCCGCTCACTATCTGAGCGACCTGTACAAAATATTCGACGATTGGAGCCTCGTGATTGCAGCTTACAACTGCGGTCCAACCAATGTCAACAAGGCCATCCATCGTGCAAAAGGCAACGCCGACTACTGGAACATCTATCCATATCTGCCAAAGGAAACACGTGGATATGTACCAGCTTTCATCGCTGCCAACTACATCATGAACTACTACTGCGATCATAACATCTGCCCTATGGTAAGCGAACTGCCAGTAAAGACAGACACTATCGTAGTATCAAAAGATATCCACCTGGAGCAGATTTCCAAAGTGCTGAACATCAACATTGAGCACCTGCGCAATCTGAATCCACAGTATCGTCATGATATCATCAACGGATTGAACCATCCGATGGTATTGCGTCTTCCATCTACCCTCATCGGTAGTTTCATCGACCAGCAGGACAGCATCTGTGCTTACAGAGCCGATGAACTCTTCCTGAAGCGCGCTACCGTAGATGTCAATGATGCACAGCCAACCTATAGCCGCCCACGAAGCAGCTACAGTCGCCACAGCGCTTCTTCACGCAGCAAGAAGAGCAGCAAGAAGAGCAGCAAGCGAGATAGAAACAGAAAACAAGGCAGCAAGAGTATAACCATCAAGAATGGTGATACCCTTTCTGAAATAGCAGCACGCAACGGAACAACCGTTAAGAAACTGCGCAAACTGAACGGCATCAAGGGTAACAGTATCCGTGCCGGAAAGAAAATCAAAGTGAAATAAAAGAACTACGTCCGCTGTAGTTTTTTCAGTCTAATTAAGAACATTATTTATTGGAGGGACCCACTATGGATGACCAGAACTTGAAAGACCTCGAAAGAGAGCAGGCTGATAACCAGTTGATTGGCGATGCCTTTCAACACCTGCTTGACACCTACCTGAGTTCGCGACACCGCAAGAAGGTAGATATAGTGACCAAGGCATTCAACTTCGCCCGACAGGCGCACAAAGGTGTGCGCCGCCTCTCGGGCGAACCATATATCATGCACCCTATCGCCGTGGCTCAGATAGCCTGCGAGGAGATGGGGCTCGGCTCAACGAGCATCTGTGCCGCACTGCTTCATGATGTGGTAGAAGATACCGACTACACAGTAGAAGATATCTCAAACATCTTTGGAGCCAAGGTGGCACAAATCGTTGATGGACTCACCAAGATCAGTGGTGGAATCTTCGGCGATAAGGCATCAGCACAGGCAGAAAACTTCAAAAAACTGTTGCTCACTATGAGCGATGACATCCGTGTTATCCTTATCAAGATTTGCGACCGCCTGCACAACATGCGCACGCTGGAATCGCAACCGGCCAACAAACAATACAAGATTGCGGGCGAAACCTTGTATATTTATGCACCTCTCGCCAACCGATTGGGCTTGAACAAAATCAAGACCGAACTCGAAGACCTCAGCTTCCGCTACGACCATCCACAGGAGTATGCCAATATTGAGCATAAACTTGCCGATACCGAATCGCAGCGCGATACCCTCTTCGAGAGTTTTACTGCACCTATCCGCGAAGAACTCGACAAGTTAGGCGTAGAATACAAGATTAAAGCACGTGTGAAGAGCCCTTATTCTATTTGGAACAAGATGCAGAACAAGCACGTTACCTTCGATGAGATTTACGACATTCTTGCTGTGCGCATCATCTTTACGCCAAAGGTGAGAGCAAACGAAGTAAACGAATGCTTCAATATCTACGTAGCCATCAGCAAAATCTACAAGAGCCATCCAGACCGTCTGCGCGACTGGTTGAACCATCCGAAAGCAAACGGTTATCAGGCACTCCACGTTACCCTGATGAGTAAGCAGGGAAGATGGATAGAAGTGCAGATCCGTTCCGACCGTATGGACGAGGTAGCAGAAAAGGGGTTTGCTGCCCACTGGAAATACAAAGAAGGAAACGAAGGTGAATATACAGAAGATGAGAACGAACTGAACGACTGGCTCAGCACCATCAAGGAGATTCTGGACGATCCGCAGCCGGATGCCATGGACTTCCTCGATGCTATCAAGTTGAACCTCTATGCTTCAGAAATCTTCGTCTTCACACCAAAGGGAGAAATCAAGACGATGCCGGCAGGCTGTACTGCCCTCGACTTCGCCTTCCAGATTCATACCTTCCTGGGCAGCCACTGCATCGGAGCCAAGGTAAACCATAAGCTGGTTCCGCTGAGCCATAAGCTGCAAAGTGGTGACCAGGTTGAGATTCTTACTTCCAAGAGCCAGCATGTACAGGAAGAATGGGTAAACTTCGTCAGTTCGGCCAAGGCAAAGAGCAAGATTCTGGCCATCCTGCGCCGCGATTCACGAGAGGTTCAGAAGAAGGGAGAAAACATACTCACCGAATGGCTCAAGAAGAACAGCATCGAGATGAGTGCGTCGGTGGTAGACCGCCTATGCGATTTTCATAATATCCAGAAGCCTGAAACCCTCTTCCAGTCATTGGGAGATCATCAGATTATCCTAGGCGATAAAGACTTCGATGAGTTGCAGGGCAAGCCTAAGAAACAGCAGGCCAGCAGCTGGCGCAATTATATCCCATTCCTGGGCAAGAGCAAGGAGAAGGCTCAAGAAAAAGGCATCGTGAAGCCTCAGGATCTTTTCGTGGTGGGCAAAGACTTCAACAAGAAGAAGCCACTCATCCTGACCGAGGAGAACATCAACCAGTTTATCTTCCCTAGCTGCTGCCATGCGATTCCTGGCGATGACGTTATGGGCTTTATCGACAACAAGAACCGCATCGAAATCCATAAGCGCTCTTGCAGCATAGCAGCCAAACTGAAGTCCAGTTTCGGCAACCGCATCGTAGATGCCAAATGGGATATGCACAAGCAGATACTCTTCGATGCTACCATCGAAATCAAGGGTATCGACCGTAAGGGCATGCTGCTGGATGTAAGTAAGGTGATTAGCGACCAGTTAGGCATCAATATCCACAAGATAACTATCAGTAGCGACAACGGCATCTTCGACGGTACCATCGAACTACGTGTTCACGACCGCGAAGAAGTTAAGACCATTATGAACCAACTCCGAAATATTGATGATCTGCAGGAAGTACAGAGAATCCTGTAACTTAGGAGTTTATGATAATAAAGAAAAGATAAATAATAGAGAATCGCCGGATTTAAAATCTGGCGATTCTCTATGAAATCATACAGATTTCAACATCTTATAAAAACAGATTCAAAACAACAAGCTTAAAAACTATATGAAAAAATTATTCATATCATTTTTAATGATGTTGACCCTGTTGCCTCTGGCAGCAGCCAACAAGTATGACAACCCCGACACGATTGTAGTATCCCGTGATGGTACCGGCGAATTCCGCACCATCGACGAAGCCATCGAAGTATGTCGTGCTTTCATGGATTACAGCAAGGTAATCTACGTAAAGGAAGGCGTATACAAGGAGAAACTCATCCTCCCTTCATGGCTCACCAACATCACCATCTGTGGTGAAGACCGTGATAACACCATCATCACATGGGACGATCATGCCAACATCAAAATGCCTGTAGGTGGACTCGATTCAGAAGCAGCTGTAAAGGGTAAACCGATGGGCACATTCCGCACTTATACCCTGAAGGTACAGGGCAGTTACATCACCCTGAAGAACATCACCATCGAGAACAATGCAGCCAAACTGGGACAAGCAGTCTCCCTGCATCTTGAAGGCGATCATATCCTGGTTCAGAACTGCCGTCTGCTGGGCAATCAGGATACCGTTTATACAGGTATAGCCAACAACCGTTCAGCCTTCTACGATTGCTACATCGAAGGAACCACCGATTTCATCTTTGGTCCGGGAAGAGCATGGTTTGAGAATTGTGAGATTCGCAGCAAGGCTAACAGCTACATCACAGCCGCATCCAGTCCTGCCGGTCAGGAATATGGCTATGTATTCAACAAGTGCAAGCTTACCGCCGAGCCAGGTGTAGACAAGGTTTATCTGGGCCGTCCATGGCGCCCTTATGCAGCTACCCTCTTCATGAATTGCGAAATGGGCAGCCACATCCGTCCAGAAGGATGGCACAACTGGGGCAAGCAGAGCAACGAACAGACAGCCCGCTACAGCGAATATAACAACCACGGTGCAGGTGCTGCAACCAAGGCACGCGTAGCCTGGAGCCGTCAGCTCACCAAGAAAGAAGCTGCTAAAGTTACCATCGAGAATGTCTTCGGCGAAGAAGCGTGGTAACCCTAGCTAATCATAAAGTCCAAAGTTACTAAACCAGTCCATCGAGCTGCTTTTTGAGTTCTTTGAGCTGGTCTCTTACAGAAATAAGGGTGTCGAGAACTTCAGAAGATTTCTCGGCACCCGTTCTGTTTTGGTTCAGATACTTACGGGCAGCCGCAATCTTCAATCCCTTCACCTTGATAAGGTTGTAGATGAGCCTTACCTGCTCAATATCCTTATCGGTATACTGGCGCACTTTATTGCCAGCAACCTTCGGTTTGAGAAAAGGAAACTCCTTTTCCCAATATCTCAACGTAGAGTCGTTTAGACCAAACATTTCACCTACTTCCTTGATAGAATAGTACAATTTCGTTGTTTTATCTGGAATTATTGCCATTTTTTCCGTCTTTAATTTCAAAAATAATTAATTTAGTTGCAAAATTAAACAATTCTTCTTATCTTTGCAAAGATTTTCGGAAGAAAATGCCCTAAAGGGCAAAAATATTTTCTGAGAGGACTCTCAATCCCCTCTTCAAAACAGGAAAAAGAAATTAAAGATAAATATAAAAAAGATATGATGACAGCTAATGAAGTGCGCGAATCCTTCAAGAAATTCTTCGAAGGTAAAGGCCACAAGATTGTTCCATCAGCACCTATGGTTATCAAGGATGACCCAACGCTGATGTTTACAAACGCTGGTATGAACCAGTGGAAAGACATCATCCTCGGTACAAAAGACCCAGGCAAGGATGTTCGTCGTGTTGATACTCAGAAATGTCTCCGTGTAAGCGGTAAGCACAACGACCTCGAAGAGGTAGGTCACGATACTTACCACCACACCATGTTCGAGATGCTCGGTAACTGGAGCTTCGGCGACTACTTTAAGGAGGGTGCCATCGATATGGCATGGGAGTATCTTACTGAAGTTTTGAAGCTCAACCCTGCCGATCTCTACGTTACCGTATTCGAGGGTAGCAAGGAGGAAGGTCTGGAACGCGACAACGAGGCTGCAGGTTACTGGGCTAAGCACGTGCCAGCCGACCACATCATCAACGGTAACAAGCACGACAACTTCTGGGAGATGGGCGAAACAGGTCCTTGCGGTCCTTGCTCAGAGATTCACGTGGATTCTCGTACTCCAGAGGAGAAGGCTCAGGTGCCAGGCCGTGAATTGGTTAACAAGGATAACCCTCAGGTCATCGAAATCTGGAACATCGTGTTCATGCAGTACAACCGCAAGGCTGACGGTTCTCTCGAACCTCTCCCAATGCACGTTATCGATACAGGTATGGGCTTCGAGCGCTTGGTTCGCATGTTGCAGGACAAGCACTCTAACTATGATACTGATATCTTCCAGCCAATCATCAAGGAAATCGAGGCTATCTCTGGCAAGAAGTATGGCTTCACTACTCCTACAGGTGAGAATGGTGAGGGTAAGGATGAGCAGGAGAAGATCGACATCGCTATGCGTGTTTGCGCCGACCACCTCCGTGCCGTAGCCTTCTCTATCGCCGACGGTCAGTTGCCAAGCAACGCCAAGGCAGGTTACGTAATCCGACGCATCTTGCGCCGTGCCGTACGTTACGCTTACACATTCCTCGGCCAGAAGCAGGCATTCATGTACAAGCTCGTCAATGTATTGGTAGAGCAGATGGGTGCAGCCTTCCCAGAGTTGCCAGCTCAGCAGGAGCTCATCACCCGCGTGATGAAAGAGGAAGAGGATTCATTCCTCCGCACCTTGGAGAAGGGTATCAACCTCCTCAATGGCGATATGGACGAGCTCAAGGCTCATGGCGAGACTCAGCTTGACGGCGTGAGCGCATTCCGCCTCTTCGATACATACGGTTTCCCTCTCGACCTGACAGAGCTTATCTGCCGTGAGAATGGTTACACCGTAGATGCTGCAGGCTTCGACGAGGAGATGAAGAAGCAGAAGGAACGTGCCCGCAATGCTGCTGCTGTAGAGAACGGCGACTGGGAGGTTTTGAAGGAAGGTGACCAGAACTTCGTAGGTTACGACTATACAGAATATGAGTGCCACATCCTGCGCTACCGCAAGGTGACTCAGAAGAAGAACTCTTTCTATGAGTTGGTACTCGACAACACTCCATTCTATGGTGAGATGGGTGGACAGGTTGGCGACAAGGGTGTACTCGTAAGCGAGGATGAGACCATCCAGGTTATCGACACCAAGCGCGAGAACAACCAGAGCATCCATATCGTAAAGGAGTTGCCAAAGGATGTAAACGCTGATTTCATGGCTTGCGTAGATATCGAGAGCCGCGAGGGAAGCGCTGCCAACCATACAGCTACCCACTTGCTCGACTACTGCCTGAAGCAGGTTTTGGGTGACCACGTAGAACAGAAGGGTTCTTATGTAGACAAGGACACCTTGCGTTTCGACTTCTCTCACTTCCAGAAAGTAACTGATGAGGAGCTCCGCAAGGTAGAGCACATGGTAAACGAGATGATCCGTGCCGACTATCCATTGGATGAGCACCGCGATACTCCTATCGAGGAGGCTAAGGAACTTGGTGCTATCGCCCTCTTCGGCGAGAAGTATGGCGACAAGGTTCGTGTAGTTCGCTTCGGTCCATCAGCCGAGTTCTGTGGTGGTATTCACGCCAAGAGCACCGGTAAGATTGGTTTCTTCAAGATTATCTCTGAGAGCAGCGTAGCAGCCGGCATCCGCCGTATCGAGGCTTTGACAGGCAAGGCTTGCGAGGAGGCTATCTACGGTTTGCAGGATACCATCGTAGCCTTGAAGGGCTTGTTCAACAATGCCAAGGACCTCGAAGGTGTCATCAGAAAGTACATCGACGAGCACGATGCCTTGAAGAAGGATGTTGAGAAATTCCAGGCTCAGGCTGTGGAGCGTGCCAAGGATAAGCTTGTAGAGAATGCAAAAGAAATCAATGGTGTGAAGGTTGTTACAGCCGTATTGCCAATGGAGCCAGCAGCTGCCAAGGATTTGGTATTCAAGGTTCGCGAGGCTTTGCCAGAGAACATGATCTGCGTAGTAGGTTCTGTTTATAACGACAAGCCTATGCTCAGCGTAATGTTCAGCGATGATATGGTAAAGGATTACGGCTTGAACGCTGGTAAGATGATTCGCGAAGCTGCCAAGTTGATTCAGGGCGGCGGTGGCGGTCAGCCTCACTATGCTCAGGCTGGCGGTAAGAACAAGGACGGCTTGAGCGCTGCAGTAGATAAGGTTGTAGAGTTGGCTCAGCTGTAATCAGCTTCCACATTTGAATATATGATAGAGTTATCTTAACTCTTATATATAATAAGGTATAAAGGGTTGCAATCCATCTTTTCGAGGATTACAACCCTTTTTCTATTGACATTAGAGGAGTCTCCAAGTCATAATTATCAATTTATGATAATCATCAAATGATAAAATTCCTTATTTCATTATCATTTTATGATAATCACTTTATGATAATCGGAATAAAAGTTGTATCTTTGCAGCCGTAATATATATAATAAGGTATAAATATGGTAATGAAGAATCCTTTTGTCACAAATGGTTACGCCGGTCCGGAATACTTCTGCGACCGTGTGGAAGAAACCCAGCACATCACAGAGATGCTGACCAATGAGAATAACATGGCTCTGATTTCCCCTCGACGCATCGGAAAGACAGAGCTGATTCACCATTGCTTTGCCCAGCCAGTCATCCAAAAAGATTATTATACTTTTATCATAGACATCTATTCAACCAATTCCGTCAGCGATCTGGTCAATATGTTCGGCAAAGCCATCATAGACGCACTTCGCCCTAAAGGCAGAAGCGCTTGGGAGAAATTCCTGATAGCACTCTCTTCTCTCCGTTCAGAAATCTCTTTCGATATCAACGGGGCTCCTGTTTGGGGAATAGGCATCGGCAACATAGTAAATCCCGAAATTACGCTTGATGAGATATTCTCTTATCTCAACCAAGCCGACAAGCCATGTCTTGTTGCCATCGACGAGTTTCAGCAAATCACCAACTATGCCGACAACCGCATAGAAGCTTTACTCCGTACCTACATTCAGCGTTGCACCAATGCCCACTTCATCTTCTCGGGTTCTCACCGCCATCTGATGGCAGAAATGTTCACATCTCCTGCCCGCCCATTCTATCAGAGCGTGACGCTGATGAACCTGAAGCCTCTGGATGTGGAGAAATACAAGGAGTTTGCCACAGCCAAGTTCGAGGAGCGCAACAAGCATCTAGATACTGCCATTATCGGAGAACTCTTCGCCCGTTTCGGTGGTGTCACTTCATACATCCAGCGAGTAATGAATGTTCTCTTCCTCAAGACTCCCGAACAGGATACCTGCACTCTGGATATGGTAGATGACGCCATCAACTACAATCTCAACATGGCATCAGACACCTACGAGACCCTTCTGCGCCAGATGCCGGAAAAGCAGCGCAATGTCTTCATCGCCATCTCTGCAGAGGGCGAAGCCAGAAGCGTAAAGAGCGGAGCCTTCGCCAAGAAATATCATCTCCCGTCGCCAAGCTCTGTAAATTCCGCCCTGAAGGGATTGCTGGAGAAGGATTTCATCACCCAGCAGGATGATGCCTACGTGGTATATGACAAGTTCTTCGATTTGTGGCTGAAGAAGTATCTGAAATAGTATAAGGTGATTCCAATATTTTTTGCTACCTTTGCACCCAAATTTAAATATATATTCAATATGGCTATTATAAAGACAGTAGAGGGAAAGACTCCTCAATGGGGAAAGAATTGTTTTATCGCTGAGAATGCCGTACTGACCGGTGACTGCATTCTTGGTGATGACTGCAGCATCTGGTATAGTGCGGTATTGCGCTCTGACGTGGATGCCATCAGATGTGGAAACAGAGTGAATGTACAGGATTGCGCCTGCATCCATCAAACCGGTACGATGCCTTGCATTTTGGAGGATGATGTATCTGTGGGACATGGGGCCATCGTCCACGGAGCCACAGTCAGAAAAGGCGCACTCATCGGAATGAATGCCACTGTGCTAGATAAGGCTGATATTGGCGAAGGAGCTATCATTGCTGCAGGTGCTGTAGTTACCCATGGCACCAAGGTTCCTGCACATGAGATTTGGGCGGGTATTCCGGCCAGGAAAGTAAAGGTCTGCGCTCCCGGCCAAGCCGAGGAGTTTGCCAAGCATTATTCCGGATACATCAAAGACTGGTATCTGAAGGAAGATTAATAATCACTTTATGATTATCATAAAATGAGAATAAAACGCCATTTTTTATCTTTTATAGAAGATAAAAGCAAAATATTTAGGATTTTCATCCATTATAAAAGATAAAAATCGTATATTTGCAGAAAATTTCATTTATAAGTGATAAAAATATGGCAACTATTATTCGTCAATCATATATCGACAAGATAGAAAGGTATCTTGGTAAGGAGACCATCATCGTATCCTCAGATTGGGCACACAGTGTATTCCCAATCTGAGGATTCTTTTATTCCTCCCCATTCTGGCATTCGCCGGTTTCATAACTCTTCGTCATATCCTTTAAGATATCAATCATCTCCTGCCTCAAGTTCTCAGGTTTCAGCACGATGATATTTCTGCCATGCCACAACAGTTCCTGAAGGAAATCACGGCTGGGGCGGACGGTGAGGGTATATTCCCGATACATTCCATCTTTCGACTCCTTTACTTTCTGCTGACTCTCGTGCAGCGGAACCTCCTCGATGTAATTGTATTCCGGATAGAAGGCACGGATGCGGATTTTCTCCACGGGCACATCTTCCATCCGATAGATGCCAAAGCTATCTTCATAATAATTCTCTGGAGTCAGGAACTTCTTCATCTTTGCCGACAACGGATGCTTCTCGCAAATAAGCTTCAGAAAACTGATGCGGTCGAAAGGAAGACAGCGAACGAGCTTCTTCTCATCCTGTTCAGCACTTGAATTGGCTTTCCCTTCGGACGCCGAACGTTGTTTCTTCACTCCCACAACGTACCACCGTTGTTTGAAGTATCTCACGAAAGCCGGTTGCAGCACGATATCGCTCTCTGCTCCGAACCCCGAAACATACTTAAACTTCAGCAGATATTGCTTATCTATCGCTGCAAGAATATCATCCAGATATTCCGTATTGTATGGCGGCGTATCAAGCATCACCTTGTTATGAAATTTCAGCATATCACCAAACGAAGCCAACCGCAGGGAACTCAGCATCCATTCCGTCACATCATCATTAGCGATCGGATCACGCTTCAGATAATACCGATAGCCGTCGCTCTTGTCGCATTCCACAGTAATGCCAAACTGCGACTGGATATTTTCACGATAACGATGAAAAGTACGTTTGTCCAACTCATCCTCATCCTGATTAGCGTTGGCATCACGCCACTCATTAGCAATCTCCTCAAAGGTAAGATGCTTACGATCCAAGAGGCCAATCAGCCAACTATAGAATTTTACACGATTGTCCATAATCTCTAAAAATCTAATGAATATTTACGAGAAATGCCTAAAAAGAAAAGGAGAAAAGATAGCCAACAAAATGGTAATGCTAAATGCTGGCGTTTCTGACTTTTGTCATATACCAATGCGCGATACACTTGTGCCCGATGCTTGAAATGAACTGTGAACAAACTCGTCTCTTTGCATGAAACACATGAATTATTAATAATGCTAACACAGACCTATTGCCTGATGTCAGTTTCTTGCTGCCTCTATCTTTTCTCCGAAAATTTTAATCTACTCAATGAAAATTTCAATCCTCGCTCCATTAGCGGGGCAAGTCTTGCAAATCTACCAAATCTACAGTCCAGTTCAAACTCTGAATTTTCAGGTCGAGTTCCCGATACTGCTTGGCATAGGTATCAGCCTCCTTACGAAGAACCTTTATATCTATGGTTCTAACATATTTCAGTTCGTTTCTGCCAAAGCGAGTATCGTTGGCAGCTACGTAGTTCACCACCTCTTTCAATGCCTTGACACGCATCGACAAGACGTCTCTCTTGGCTATCAATCGAGTCAAGGAGTCTCCGTCCTGAACTATCTGAACGTTGGTGATGTTGATGCGATAAATCAAGCCTTCCAACTGGACGAGTGCTTCATCCAGTTCCTTGTACAGTTCCTCCACGTTATCGCAAGGTTCATCGCCCTCCTGTACCTTGGCGCTTTCCTTGATACGTTCTTTCAGTTGAGCCACTCTCTTCTGCAAGTCGGCTCTGATGCTCAATGCTTCTGCTAACTTCATAATCTTCTATTTTTTATATATGACGTTAAACTTCTTGTTTTATTATATATGCTATTTCTTTCTTGTCGGATTCAGCGTATGTTTTCCTCCGAACTCATTCACATCTTCCTCTACAAGTTTTTGGAACCACGATGGTTCATAATCGAGCGGTCCAATCTCTGCATCTCTCGTATCGCAAACTTCATTCTCATATTGCAAATGAACCTTTACCACGAAATCATCCATGCGAAGAATGTCGGGCAGACTATAGTCTTGATGCGTATGCAGAGCATGCATGGCATAGCAAACACAAATATCAGCAAACTCAGGTTTATGAAGACTACATTCATCCCAGGAATCGCCATCATCCAGCATGTTGTTTATCTGCTTATACCCATCCTCGGTAGCCCCACCAAATGTGCCAAAGACTCCATTCAAAATATCCGTCTTATAGCGTCCTGCACTCATCAGTTCATCTAACAGATGAATCATATATTGGAAATCAGAGCCGTAATAATCGTCGTTCTCCAACTTTACTACAGCATCGTCATCTCCATACTCGAAACGCAACACTCCTTCCACCTCATAACGATAGCGATCATCCACCTTATAAGGCGTATGAAACAAAGTGCGCCACATGTTTCTGCACTGGGCATAACATTCCTGAGTCAATTTGAAGAGTTTATCATTCTGATAGCGAAATCTCTCCACTTCGGCAGGAGTCGGATGAAGCATCATCTCATTCAATACAACATATCTTACTCCCATTAAGAGTTCGATGACATCATGCTCGCTTTCACTCATATGACGTAGGAACCATGCCTTTGCAAAATCATAGTTCACGATTTTCTTCACACGTTGCTCCACATTTTGTAGCACCTCACGTTTCTCATCAACAGTAGCCACCTCTCGGATATAGTCCATAATCTCTGAATAAGCATCATCGTCGTCAAATCCCTTATCCTCAATTCTGTCCAAGCATTTTTTCCAATCACAATTTTCCTTCATATTCCCCTACGATTTTACCATTACTAACTTCTATTATCTTATCATCGCCGAAACTTCCACCCCGTACCTTGTAAGGAGAGTTTCGCTTCAACGTCTTCTCCAAATACTCCAAGTCCTTGGGACGGAGATGAGTGAGAGCGAAATCCACCTCATTCAGCTGTGACTGATTGCTCAGGGCGAGATGCTGAAGATTGTGGCACATGAAGATGTCCAAGCGACGCAACTTGTCGTTCTTGCTCAAATTCAAAGACACCAAGTCCTTGGCACCCTCGATATGCAACTCCTCCAAGAGTGGATTGGCAGAGAAATCCAACTTCTCGTTTCTTATCTCGTGGAAGTCGATGAACTCCAGCAAAGGATTCTTGCTTACGTCGAGTTTCTCCTCGCCATACCCAGAATAGCCCAAGATACGCAAGTTAGGACATTCCGTGAGAATCACATCCAAGGTTTTCACCTCGAACATGCCACATCCATTAAATCCGATAATGGCATCCTCCTCTTCCGAACAGATGGTAATGGTGTAGTACATGCCCTTCTCCGGATAGGCATGACCTGCCTCCACCCAAGCCAACTTTTCGGAAGCAGGTTTCTGTTTACCTGTCACGACCTGTACCTTTCCATCGCCCCAAGCGATTCTTGCCTTGCTGCCTTTCTTCAGCATCAAGTGCAAGCCTACGGTCTCCCCCATCGTCCAGTCCAAAGTCTGGATATTGATTGTAATCTGTGCCATAATTCCTTGTTTTATGTTTACAGCTGCAAAGGTACAGGTTAGGTGTGTCAAATCGTGACGCAAGCGAGAAAATTATCTCAAAAATCTTTGTATTACCTTGTACCAATAGTCCCAGGAATAGCCTACGGAAGGATGATTCACCGCCATCACTTTCACCTGCTTACCATTACTCAGAAGGTAAGCACCTGCAGCAACAGGATAACCATCCACTACGATGTCGTCGCCATCCTGCCAGCCTACATTAGGAAGATTATTCCAAAGCCTCTTGCCCCATACGATGATGTACTCAGGTTGGTACTTTTCGATGACCTCAAAGAAAGCCTTGCCAGCCTGGTGATATTGTTCGGCTGTGCCAGCCTCGCGAGGACCACCCATCGCCACTTGCAGATAGTTGAAGAAGATGACCGAGTTCCAAATCTTCAGCCTCATTGCCTGGTCTGTTTCTTCACCTACCAACGAACGCTCAAACTTCAAGAAAGTCCGCATCCAGTTCTGCCGTTCCTTGTTCTCATTGAGATAATCATCAAGCACCTGCTGCGTAAAGTTCATACACTCCCGATGTAGCTGGCAGTCGCTACAATCCGTACAACTCTCATCACAATAATGACTCTCGCCCAATATCATGATTCGCTTGCCGAATATCCCCCCGTTGGCATAATCCTTGCCAACGAAGGGCTGAAAGAAAATATTGCTATTCATATTTTAAAATAATGAAGCTATCCAATCATAAGCCATGGTTCCCAAGCGAATGGCCCACGAAATCACCACATAAATCAACCATACTATTCATCGTATTTATTTTTATTTATTCTTTATCACTACCTACAAATGCCGATGCCTTCATAAAAGAGAAGGTTGCATCAACGAGCCATCCGATACATGAGCCAACTGTAGCTATCCACCAGGCAACATAATAACCTGTAGTACAATTGGTAGCCTTGAAAAGGACATCGCCGTCAAAGAGATGCCTCACCAGATTAGGCAGGAAGAACAATCCATGCGCCAAACCAGCTTGCCATCCATACAATTCCGTACCATTGATGTTGACAAACAATACTGCTGCCACTATTGCAACGATTGGTCGCCAGGGTAGGAACATAAAAGCCATTACAAGAAGCCCTATAATTTTATTCATTTTTCGTTATACTTTATTTATGCTATGATTTCATCTATACAGACAATTATCTTTTAGATACATCTTGTTGTTTCTAATCTCAGTTGGAGTAAGTTTCTCTTTACGATAATCCTTCAAGGAATCCTTCTGCACCTGAAATCTACTCGTTTCCACAAAGATCAGGCTCTTGTGAATCCTCGTCTTGGCACGTTCCTCCATCCATTCTCTGCCTTTAGCGAGAGAAGACATATACCAATATCTCGTCTCAGCCCAAGCATTCCTTGTAGGTTGCGCAGTACCATGAATGAAGTCCCGATAAACGGGAAGCGAGAGACCAGTTAGCCAACAAACCAGGACCAAATCCCCCTTAGCCATTAGCGTCATGTCCGACAACATCTGTTGCATGGTCATCTTCTCCGACTTCCGCCAAAGCATCCTCTTATCCATATATTCATTCTTCTCAGCCTCCTTCTTCTTTTGCCAATAGCCATGAGGGTACAAGAAGAACCAATAGCCAAATAATACTACCAGCACGGCACTCAATACCGCAGCCAACCAACACACTCTTTTCCTGATGTTCTTTTCCATTGTTACATTACCTTATATAGTTATACATTTGATTTCGGCTGCGAAATAACTATATAGATATGTCAAATGGTGACAGAACATCAAGAAAAAAGTATTAAACACATAGATTACTGCTATTCATTCTATTTTTCCAATATTTTTCGTCCTTTTTCTGTTAGCATATACTTCTGCTTTGGGTGCTTTGGATTATCAGGATATTTCATGGAAACCAATCCTTCTTCCAATGCTGGTGTTAAGTATTTATACAAGAAATTCACCCTATCCTTCAACATTAAAAAAGACATGATTTCTCTAACAGAATACTCTCCATCCTTCAATATTCCGACAAGTTCCAATACTTGTTGGGTACTTGTTGGGTACTTGTTGGGTACTTGTTGGGTACTTGTTGGATTGCTATTTACCAACTGTAGGTTAACACCATCACGGTTATATTTAAAGACTACAGTCACGAAATTACCATCTGTTTTGAATTCTGGCGCAGGTAATCCAACACGTTTACATTCATCTACCATCGTACCAATACCACGTCCCCAACTTTCAAGAATCTTGCTTTTATAAAGCACATTGGCAATGATTGGATTTTGAGGTTTGGAATCATGCTCTTGCATCAATCGCTCAACTGACAAATCTGCCGGAAATGTTCCTGTATTGGTAACCTCTACCCTATCATCATAAATAGCTATGCTGACAGAACTACCAGGATGATGGTACGAACGATGGCAAAGTGAATTGATACAACATTCACGCAAAGCCTTGTAAGGAATACTCAATTCTTCTTCTCGATAAAGTCCATTTATCTTCCCAGACAAAGAAAGATGCTTAAAGAAAAAAGCCATTGCTGCATCAAGCAAGATATAAATATTACCTTGCGCTCTTTGGTTATCAATAAACTCTTCTTTGGTAGTTCCCTTAAAACGTGCCATTCGCAAAAGACATTGCGGATAGTCATAGAAATCCACGCCAAACAACACAGCTGCCGCATTATTCAAATTCCCATCACGAAGCAAACCAAACTTCCTGAGAATCGTAGGTATTTCTTCCCGAATAGTCACTTCTGGAAGACGACCATTTCTTATACCCTCACGTACTGCACCAAGAATGGCATTCTCATCAAGGTCCGATATTTTCAAATCGGGATTGACCATTGCTTCCCAACCATATTTTCCACCACGTTGCATCAACAAATGGTTATATTGCTCTTGCGGCATTACCGTAGTAGTACTTTCTATACGAAGATAAGCCCTACCTTTGTAAGCGAAAGGACGCATAAAACGTTGTTTTTCCGCATTGACAATTATAACAAACTTATCGGAATTTGGAATCCGGACATAGTTTATTTCCAAAGACACAAAAGGTTCGATACGATTAATAGCCTCAGCAATAGCACGTTTTGTACTATCAGAAACTTCTTGACCTACAACATTTCCATTGTCCTTTACTCCATAAAGTACAATACCACCATCGCCATTAAGAAAGGCACATAAAGTTTCCATCGAACGGTCTAATTGACCTGTCGATTCTTTAAACTCCAAATTTTTACTTTCTTTTAAGGCTATAAGTGCCTCTATTTCTTGATATTCCATTCTTTTTTTATTTAACTAAGGAAATACCCAACTCACGATATGATGAGGTGGAGTATCCTTCTGCAAATGTAGTAATTATCAAGATAACCACCAAATTTTCCGGAACTTTTTTAACTGCAAAGACCAAAATATGACAGAAAATTAAAAAATACTACCAGCACGGCACTCAATACCGCAGCCAACCTACACACTCTTTTCTTGATGCTCTTTTCCATTGTTACATTACCTTATATAGTTATACATTTAATTTCGGCTGCAAAATAACTATATAGATATGTCAAATGGTGACAGAACATCAAGAAAAAACAGTTTTAATTACCTAAAAGTCGCTATTTTGGGGGGCAATCAACAACTTCCGAAATCTTCACTTCTCCATCTACTATTGTCTCAAACTTGATTTTTGAAGGTCGTTTGGAATCACCATCATACATAAGTTCCCGCCGCGATATAATCTCTTTAGCACCATTGTCTTGCGCATCCTTAATGAGAGTTTCTTCACGACTTTCTAAACTTCTCCATTCTCCACCATTTCTTTGCCATTCTTTGTCCATCGGAACAAGATTTATGACTTCGTCTATTCCCCCTTGATTCTTCTGAAGTATATGACCGGCATCTTCTTTGTTTGAATCCAACCCATCTTTAAACTTATCGACAAGTTTTCTTCTATCATCATCCAAATCTGTCTTTACATCATCAGTAGGTATGGTTCTATTCTGTTCCGCTGACACAGTTCGCCCTAATTCATCTGTTTTAAATGTCGAAGTTCCATCAATTACGTATGTCTTATTTGGCATAGTTTCATCCAAAAACATATTGGGAGCTTGATTGATTTTTCTTTTTGAGCATCCAGAATTAGCATATACATAATTTCCTTTTATTGTGATTCGAGAATTCTCAGCAGAAGGATCATCCATATAGATTTCCAAACTTCCGTTTTTATTCTCCTCACAAACAAGTTTATTTTTCCAGTAGTCACGATTCAGGAAACAGCGTCCATCTTCAAAAGTGCCATTTATAGTATCGTACACTTCTGGATGATTTTCCTGAAGCCAATCCAACGCTTCCTGACCTTCTAAATGCTTTGTGATATTAAGCTCCATATTTTCTGTAAACAAGTCTGACATCGAAGAAGACTCATCCACTGAAAAATCCTTCAATTTTAAATCTGTATCTATAAAAAGATCACCTTCGCGTTTATTACTTTTCGAGACTGGTTCATCGAATATACGACCTTCCAATCGCCCCTGCAATCCCTCCTGATTATTAGATGTCTTCCAATCAGAAAAGTCTTTGAGTGCATCTGGTTTAAATTCCATACTCATATTTATCAAATATTAAAATTAACTATTTAGAATTGTTTATAAGCCATTCTTCAGCCATTTTTTTATTAGCAGAAGAATGCAATGAGAAGTCGGCAAACAGACATTTCAAGCAATATCGACAAGACACATAATCAAGAGGGACTCTTGTCTTAACCAAATCAGTCAGCTTCTTGTTTAGTTCCTTGCTTTGACAATATTGTCTTACACATTTTTCAAATTCTTTACGAATACCCAAGAGGTCTGTCAACAATGACGATAGGTCGTAAATGCTAACACTATTCCACAAAGAAATGTGGTTGTTCTTCTTATATTCCTCTATCGTATCCAACAAAGCCATTCGCACCTTCGAAGGCATATTAAAAGCCCTTACAGACTTTTCTATTTGAATGATATCAAAGGCTTTTTGGGTATTTTCAGTTTGACCTGCCAACAAAAACTCTATTATATAATTAATGTCATTTTCTGAATTCAATTCAAGTATGGAGTCTTTTTGTTCATTGAAAATCACTCGTGAATTCTCCATTCTGTCTATCTTACACAATACAGGACTGACCCAATCATTCTGATAGACAACAGCGACTCCTGTTGGCAGTTTGGCTATTTCGTCTATTTGCTTATCATTCATTCCGGCTGCCTTTCCTGACACTTTGCGGTCATCCTCGTCCGGCAGTCGCATCACGATTTTGGTGTTAGTGTTTTTTATTGCAGCCTTATCTACAGATGTCGGTGACTGGTCTACAATAACAAAACCTTCACCATAAGTACGCATTTCAGCAATAGCATTCGTTATCATCTCCACAGACTTGCCAGCCATGTTACTGCCTTCTTGTGATTGCTCAGTAGACACTCTTTTCAATATGTTGTGAGCTTCTTCAAGCACAGTCAAATGCTTCAAGGCTGAATTTGGAGTATTCGCCCCTGTCATTCTGTACTCACTTAACCGCATTATCAGAATACCCATTATCAATGATTTTGTTTCTTGCGAGCCCACACGACTCAGGTCAATGATACAGTTCTCGTCGAATAAGACCATATTAGATAGTTCATTTACAGAGAAAATTTCACCATTCAAACCATTCGTCAGCGACTCCACACGTGTCAACAGCGCACCTGAATAATTACTCTTCACTTCTTCTGAGTATGCAGATTCGGTAATTACCTTTTCCAAAGACAGGAACAAATCAAGGAAAGAAGGGTATACATCCTCACCTTGTGACAATCTGTTAACGGACAAACGCAAATCCCAACCACAGCTTTCATAAGCATCAAGCATCGCTTTTTTCAGAACAGCAGGCATTGCTGAATACATTGGCCAGCAAACATTGAATATCTCGGTAAGACGGTCTATATGCTCCAGTACATGAACTCCTGCTGGAAAACTGAATGGATTAATGCGGAGCAATGGCATTATCAATGGATTGGTGCCAAATACGTTCACATCGCCAAACACGTTCTTGTATTCACCTTTGGCTGGTTCTATGACCAAAAATTTTGTACCAACTTGCTTGGTTTCGTTTATCAATTTATAAATAGTCTCGCTCTTTCCACAACCTGTAGAACCCGTAACAAATACGTGTTGAGTCAGACTTTTCACGTCAAGTTTGACACGATTCTCGGTATACGCCTTTCCCAAATCAAAAATGCAGCCTAAAGACACTTCACGCTTCATCAGACTCTCATTGTTACGTATCACTTCCTTTGCCAAAGAGACATGCTCTACGACAGGGAAGCCAGGTACCGACTTATGAGGCAGACTCAACAACATAGCCAATTCCTTACTGCTCAACAATGACGAATTTTCTACCTTTATGTTTTCACCATTCACTGTCAAGTTGTTCCAGAATACCGGATGCGATAAATGACAAACTGAATTGGTCAGCATTTTCATTTTCTGAGAATTATCAATCCATGAGTTTATGGCTGAAGTCTCTACTCCCGACTCCTCACCTTGCATGATAGACTTGAAAATCGTGGAGGCAGATTCGGCTGAAGCAAAATCATTATCATACGAGAAGAAATATGAAGCGACGGACCATAGACCAGTGCTTTCGGACATGGAAATTCTTTCCAGTTCCTGGTCGATACGTTTCATCAACTCCTCTATGTGTTTGTTGTGAATAGTCAGCGTATAGTTTTTGCTCGAGCCAATAGTTGCGGTTTTGCCCAACGAGTCCGTGAAAGTCTCAGAATGCGACTCAGCGTCAGACATGCTTCTGTTCTCCGTATCGCTTTGCGAAGTTCCGTATGTGTCTGTCGTACCACTTGTTTTACTTTTCCCTGCAGCACCAAACGCTGACATAGCACCACCTGCTGCCATAAGAGGTAAACCGATTGCTGCTCCAGCACCAGTAATCCTCAATCCGGTACCAACTGCAGCCAAAAACCCTCCCAATACACTACTGCCAACTGCGATTTTGCTTTTCTTCGTCTCACTATCGCTTTTGCTGTGCGAGTTGCTTGTTCCGTTTGTATGACTTTCACCAATGGTCTGTGTCTTAGTCTTTCCTTGTGTCACACCCTTGCTCCTATTAATGGCATTCGCCAAAGACTCGTTGGTAGAATATGCTAACTGTTGCGTGGACATTGGCGACAACTGGCTATAAATCGTTTCATAGCCATTTCTTATCTCCGTCACAACATCCGTCGTAAGATTAGAAGCAAGAATAATGGCAGTATACCGCTTACCCTGCATCGCTTGAGCCAGTTTCTCTGTACCCTGCACATAGTTTTTGTTGTCATACTTGCCGTCTTCATCCTTAAAGGCAGGGATTCCGACATACGAGCTTAATGACGAGGCGTTTGAGATTCGTCTCAACACTTGTTCCTGCAAAGAAGAGTTTTTCCCTCTGTCTATAATGGAGCAATCCTCTATGTCGATGCCAGGAAATTGTCCCACCAAAGAAGACTTGAACGTATCGGCAACGGAAACTGTCGTGCGCTTAGAGTCGTTGTTCTTCACTCCCATATAGAAATCGGTCTTGTCCCGATAGCCGTCAATGACAAGGAACACAGAACAATCAGCAAATGACATAGAACTTATGGCACTTATAAACTTGTCCGTTGCAAATTCATCCTCCTCATACACCATTCTGTTTATTTTGAACAGAACAATACTAGAGTCCACACCCTCCGCCTCTGGCATGGACGCTATATCCATGCTGTCCAAACGCTTCAGATAGCTTTTGAGAACTACATCATCTACCAAATTGAGAGCATTTTTTGCCATGTCAATCTGCTGACGATATTCACACAGATCCGAGGGAGAGGTTTCTATAACCTTCTGCACAGGCATTTCGGGACCTGCGTTTTTTATTACCACAGGTTCCTCATACTTATTTGCAGAACGTCCGAAAACTTCATCCAAAGCAGATTTATCCTCGGAGCCGTTGCCCATGTTATCGTAAATTGTACTCATTTTCTCGAATCATTAATAGTAATCAATACTCCACCTATAAGCACTGCGCCACCAACCAAAGTCAAGAGTGTCTTACCGACACAAAGTCCAACAATGGTCAAAACTGCACCACCAGTAGCGACAGACATAGAAACGGTCCTTTTGCTACGTTTTGCTTTTCCCTTTGGCTGATGATGACTCGATGTCTGCATCTTAGTCTTCTTATCTTCCTCATCCAACGAAGCCATCTTGTCTTTTCCTACAATTTCTATGACAGCCTGATAAAAGGCTAGCTTTTCCACAGAGAAGTTGGAATCCAAGTCATTCTTTACTGTGAACAGGAAATCCTCGTCCCATTGCTCTTTAGGCAAAACCTCATAACCAGCCTCTTTGTTTTCCTCAAACAGATTACTAAAGTTGGCCTTCGCATAATTCAGCATCTCTGCGAAAGTCTTGCCTCGTGGATCCAAAAGCAATTCGTTTGAAAGCGCCAAACGTACCTCTTCAACATCTCCACTTTTTACTGATTCTATAAATGTCTGTTTCATTGTTTTCTTGATTTAGAAGTTTATCAATCCGTTTACTCTTTCTATTATTCCCTTCATCCATTCGAGGTCGCTCTCTTGTTTTTCGATCTCTGCCTTGGTTTGCTGGGATTTCTCCATGCTTTGTTTCAATTCATTCAGCTTATTCTGCAGATTTTGATCAATTTTTACAAGAAAGGCCTTCATCTGTTCTTTGATTCGGACACTTTCTTTCTTTGCATGTTCAGCTACAGCTTTTTTAGCATGTTCCAATTGATGCTGTATAGGATGAAAATACTCTGTAACGACTGCTGACATATTAACATAGTCTACAAAATTTGCCTCCCACTCAGTGACCTTCTTATCATACCACTTAGTCTCATATCTATCTGTACCCCAATTCCAAGGTTCCCAGAACCAATTAGTTTTTTTCTCCTTATATGAAACACGCTTTGTACGGGTCACATTTTTGCCTTCATCCACCGTTTGTGTTTGGTTTCGGAGCAATTTGTCCACATCAGCAATGTCTTCTGCTACAAAATCCAAAGGTTTAAGCGTCAGTTTAGAGTCAGTCACAGCCAGCCCAAGATCCTTTATGTAACTTACATATTGTGCTATAATGTCCTCGTAGAGATCTCTATAGCCTCTTTCAAGAATAGCATTTGTACGTGAATCCAATTGGTTGAGTATAGACTGACTCTCTCCTTCAACCTCAGCTACTTGTCTTATCGCATCAGACTTTTTGACTCTTGTGGAGTTACCATAACGATAAATGACACTATTAATTCTTTTCTTTGTACCATTGACAAAATCATCAATGTCCTCTGTCACATTCTTTGCAAGTTCCTTTCTCTCTATCAATGTAGACAAAGTTTTGGCTGATCTGCCAGATTCAATCTTGTCTTGAATAACTTTTATCGCCTCATCCAGTTCTTCCTTTTTCTTCACATTATCGCGAATATCAGCTTTCAAAGACGCAATGGCTTTAAGTTCGTTGAGTCGATTATTGAAAGTGTCAACCAAATCTCTCACTTTTTGGGTTCTCGCATACTTGTTCACGTACAGACTAATTGCCTGCTCAATTGACACAATACCACTATGGATTTCTATGTTCAAATCCTCGTCCGCATTGACCAATAAAGATTCCATTCTCTTTTGGACTGATATCGGCAAATGGTTGTACTTGTAATAGTCATCAAACGCAAACTCTTTGAAGTTTCTCAAGACATTAGCGTACGAATCCTTTACGTTATGAATCAAAGGTTGTGTTCTTGCTTCCAATGCGGCCTGTGCCGAGACTGGGAATATGTTTGGATATAATATTCTGTTGTCCTCCAGCACATTCTTTGCCTGTTTGAGCGCATCTTCAGGAGACTCATCTTCAGGATTAAAACTGTCCATTTTATTTATCGCAAAGATGTAGCGTTCGCGAGATTGCTTGCCACCTTTAGCCATACAATCACAAACATAATCCATGAAGTTCTTCTCATCGTTCACATTAAGCTGTGTTCCATTCATCACAAAGAGAACCAACGACTTGTCCGAGTTCTCCAGCATTCTGTATGTCATTTGCTGATGATGAGGGTCACGCGAGTTGTTAGGTCCCGGAGTATCCACAAGCACAAGTTTCATACCTGCGCTCTTCACACAAGGAATTCTACCATATATATCTATCGAAGAAATAGATTCATCCGAATTCCATTCTTTCATTGTTTTGTATATGATGTTAGAATCCTCTCTGATAACTTTTCCATTTTTATCATATGCTTTAGCAGAAAAATTATCTTGCTCGGTGTCTATGATACGGACGATTGTTGCCGTTGTTGCCATATTCGCAACAGGCATCAGCTTTTTATCAATGAGCGCATTTATCAATGTCGATTTTCCTGAGCTCATGGTCGCTACGACATTCACCTCAAACAATTGGTTCTTTGATTTCTTGAACGCCTCAACAATAGAATGGTCACGCAACTTTTCGATAGGACCATTCTGTATATCAATAAAGATTCGGTTCACCTCATGCTCGACCTCTTCTACAGAAGGCTTTTTCTTGAAAATGAACGATACTGAGACATCTTTTGCCTCAGAAATAGCAGCCTGCAAATCCTCGAAATCGGTTTCCAAACCAACGAACTCAATTTGAAAATTCTTGTCGCGACTCTCTTCCACCAATATGTCGGCTATGTTGTTCGCCCACTCCTGCAGACGTATTTTTCCAAAGTTCAACCGACTATTGGGCTTTGGAGTTTTCCCTTCAATCAAGACGCTGGTCTTGATTAAATAGGGATTGTAGGTGATCTTTATATTTTTCATAAATCTATGTTGTTTAATAAATTTGTTAAACCGGAAAGGGCGCTGAGGTCATTTTTTTTCGACCTTGTACCAGTTCCATAAAGTCCTAAGTCGTAAAACATCGAACCAAACATCTTCATGTATTGCTCCTTTGTGAAGCTTTCCTGCTTACTCAATTGTTCTTGAGGCGCACTGGCCAAATAAGCAGCTTTTGCAGATATTGGCACGACGGATATATTCTTGCCATTTACCATGCTGCGAACGTATATCTTCACTTCGTTTACAACCTGTTCTATGGAGTCATCGTCCATGTTAAGTTGGTCCAATTGGTTCAATGCAATGACTATTCGCTTGCCCTTTATCCCTGCGATTGTGCTTAGAAACCTTTTCTCGTCGTTGCTCTCAAAATACAGCGCATTCATCACATATAGAATGATGTCGTAGTTTTTTGAGTTCAAGGCATTGGCTGTTATATTCAAGTGGGTGCTCTCGTTGGCATAGTTCACACCTGGAGTGTCAATAAGAACACATCTTCTGTTTCTCGTTCCCTGCTTAAAGTGTAAAGCAATATGCATTGCATCCAACACAGATATATCAACTTTATCTGTCCAGGCATAGCTGAATCCATCTGTCATAGTTATTCCGTCTTCATACGGTTTGTTGTATATGTACTTCAATTGGCTTGTGCATACGGTGGACTTAACTCTCTCCACCTTACTGCCCACAATGGCATTTATCAACGTGGACTTTCCTGCACTCATGTTGCCAACCACAAGAATGGAATATTCTTTTTGTTGCTTGAACAACTGGTCATTAAGATACAATCGTTCTATCTCGTTGTCCGTAAGTTTCTTTGAATCCAGGAAGAAATCATGGATTTTTCCTAATGTTTTTTTATCATAAAATCTTTGAAGTTTGCAAAGTTTGTCAAAAAAAGAAGGCTGATTTAAAATCTTCTGCTCGCCAGATATAGAAATGATTCTAAAAATATCACTCCAAAAAGAACTTGACATAGTGAAGAGTTTCAGTCCTTCAAACTTCAAAGATATGGCACTTTTTGCTTTCTTTAAGGATATCGGCTTTTCCCAATCACCATTATATGTATCATTAAGCAAACACCGATACAACTGCTCAAAACAAAAACGAACCTTTACATTGGAAACAAAGAAGAAACATAATACTTCTTGAATACCAGAAAGATATTGCATCTTTAATTTCAGAGAGAATCGTGTTATTGGGTGTTCTGGGATCAAAAAGCTATTGATGATGAAACGTTCGACGCTTGTCCCATCCTCATTGTCTTGATTCACATTTTGCTTGAGAAGCCTATCTTTCAATATGTTACTCACATTATTTAAAAACCCTTTCATACTACAAAAATATTTTCAACATCTTTGGCTACGTAATTAAAAACTATTTGTTATATAATGTTTGTTCTTTTGCTTTTAGTCCAACTTCTTAAATTCGAAATCATTCGGATTGCAGCATGCTTTCTTATAATCGAAAGCATAGATGCGCATGTAGGCTTCTTGCACCTCCTTGGCTCCATTGTAAAAAGGGGTGGCGGTGTGCTGCATGGTTGTTACTGTCACTACCATATCGGGAGTGAGGACAGTACCGTTAGAGCGTTTAAGGCGCTTAGGCTTGACTTGAAATACCTTGCTCATAAGCATTCTGTTTTTAAGTTCATTATATATAACTGCTCCTACTTTTCTGCCGAAACAGCGAATCATTTACTTTCAAGGGGCAAAGATTATGCAAACGAGCGCAATGAAAGCTTGCTTTCAAATTGCCGAGTGCAGCTAATCTTCTGCAAAGTTAGGAAAATTCTGCGAACCAAACAAGTCCATAATGGTTCATAAATGAAAAAAGATGGTGCGAACCCCTACTTTCTTCACTTTCTTGTAAGTTAGGCTCTGGTAAAACCCGTAGAAAAGAAAATGCGAAAGAGGAATCCACACCATATGACGGTGTAGACTCGCTCAAACAAATTCTCGTTCTTTCTACGTTTCAATTTACCAGATTTCAACCTACAGAACTGAATAGCTTGCTCGTGTCCACAAGATGATCTTGTTTCTCTGCATCATAGCGACTTCAAGCGAGGACTTTCACCTGCCCTGTCACTAATACAATGGCAAATTTAGTAAAAATCTGATGAACCACCAAACTTTTAACAAGAAATCTTATGGATTCCTCTTATATTTCACTTTTCAGGGACTCCACTCCCTCCTTCTTCCTGCCTTCATACCTTATTATATATAGAGTTATTGTAATTTCTGCCGCAAAAGTACAATCCGGATGCGACAAAAACTGACATAGGAAGAAGAAAAGTATATTCCTAGAACCTGAATCCGAAGAACATTCTTACTCGCCATTTGTTTCTCTTCACCTGCAGATGATCCTCATCTCCTGCTACAGAGAAATTATAAACCGCAGTAGCACCGGCAAACTTGTTGCGCCAGGAATACACGGCCGCACCTCTACCGGTAATGATAGCAGACGGGAAATGATATTTCATGCTGTTACGAACAGTTGGGATTTCTGTATCACTACTCCCCTCCTCTACTTCAGCCCTCATCTTGGTATAGTCATGCGAATATACCGTGATGGTTGGCAAGGCTGACAGATGGAACAGCAGATGAGAAGATGGAACAAGATTATATCCATAGCCTGCACCGAGCGCCAACTCGTTAAGACGGATGGTCATCCCCTTCACCTTCGTCTTGGAACCGTCAAAACTGGCGCCAACCATCCAACTTCCGGCACTTCGCTTCTGAATGTAGCTCTGGCTGAAGGCTGCCGGGAAGGAGAATTTGCGGTAGTTGAAGGCATAATAGAAATTGAGATTCAATGCCTTCTGCGAGATTTCTCCCTTATGGACATCTATCTCGCTACCTCCCACTTCCTGATGACCATGGAATGTCTTGGACGAGAGATAGACTACGTCGAAGCCATAGCGGTTGCTATAGGAATTGAGGTTGAACTCGTAGTCCTGATTCTTGCCAGCCAACTTGGCTGGGTTCACAGCCAAGCCAAGTCCCAATCCTCGGTAAGCCACAGCCATAGAGAGGGTTCCACGGCAGTCTGCCATCACCTTGGTATGCGTTTCCGTTCCATCCGTCTTCGCTGTAGTTTCCAAATCAGCTCCCGAAAGATTGCCTCTTAGTTTAATGGTCCATCGGGCATTTGGACGGGAGATGTAGGTAGTATCATACTTTATCTTGTAATAATTGGCTGCCAACAGGGAATCTCCTCTGAACAATTGGCGATCGTAGAGGCTCAAGCGTCTTTGAATCTTGACATAATGCTTCATGAACCTTTGCTTTTTCTTCTCACTCATCTTGCTCTTACCCAATTCTGCCATGAGAAGAGAGTCGCCCCATTGGAGCATACGTCCCCTATCAGCAGACTGTCGCAACTGGAGTCGCAGGCTATCTGCCATCATCAGCAGTTCTTCCAGCTTCTTTCGAGGTTTCCTGTTCTGTCCGTTCTGGGCAATGGCAGGAGCAAGCACTCCCATAGAAAATACCACCACAAGAAATGATGCTTTCAACATCACCATTGACCCAGTTTTCATTTTTCGTCTATTCATCTTATTTATCTTTCTTTCCTATTCCGGTACAAAAGTACGGCAAAACTTCGAAACAGAAAAGTAAAAAGCAAAAAAAATAAGAAATGAGGAAAGAAAAGATCAAAAGAATTGATTTTTCGTAGAACTTTAAAAGAAGATAAAAATCAGAATCCGAAACCGTGGTTTCGGAAACACAATCACCTCCCAAACAAATAAAAAAAAACTTAAATTAGCAAACAAACAAGCTGATATTCAAGCATTTTTATTATCTTTGCATTCGAAACCGCCATTTCCGAAACAGCGGTTTCGAAAAATAACATCAAAAAGAAACTGTAAAATTATAGACTAAACTTTCGCATGTGGTTCAAGTACGGGCTGAAGGCCCAAAAGCTCCTAGACCAGGGCGTGTGGGGATACCATGCTCTTCTGATACCTGGGGCGTGTGGAGCTTACATGCGAAACTTGAGTTTTTTTGAATTGCTCAGATTCTTAATGATTTCCAAAGGTAGCTGGGTAGCTTTTGCTACCTGTTCGGCAGAAAGTCCCATCGCCAGCAAACGTTGTGCTGTTTCTGTGTTGGTCTCATGTTTACCTTCAACTCTGCCTTCTTCCATACTTCCGAGAAAAGTTGCTGAAAAAGTTTTATGGTTGCATGCAAGCACATGAAGAAGAATACTCAAGTGGTTCTGTCAGCTAACTCAAGTGGTTCAATCAAGCAACTCAAGTAGTTCAGTCAGCGAGTTCAGACGTCTCTGTTAGCTGATGCAGACGTCTCGATAAGCTTACAGATACGTCTCCGTTAGCCTACGCAGTCATATTCGTAACCCGATGCAGCCATATTCGTAACCCGACGCAGCCATATTCGTAACCCGACGCAGCCATATTTGTAACCCGATGCAGCCGTATTCGTGAATAAGTTTTATGTAATCATCTATCATCCATCACGATTTGTATCCATTCTATATCTTAATATGCTAATATTCAGATACTTGAATAGCGTGACAGATACTTCAAAAACGGAAATATCCATCACGCTATCCATCACGATTTGGGGTTATCCCTCACGATTTTATCACTTATTGTCTCGTGGCTATTGTTCATCATGATATGCAATTGAAACGCTCGACATATGAAGTTTTGCTGATTCTAAGCATTTCATTGACGGACTCATGAAATGAACGAATGTGTTTTATGATAAGCACCATATAGCACGCAGGGATTCCTGCGTGCCAATGGTTAAGCTTCTATCAAATGAGCAGCAGAACATTACATCAAGTCACACTTCTCCCCAGTGTTCTTCTCAACCTTCTCGCCATCTTTCAGGATGCGAGCCTTATAGCCAAACTCCTCAAAACCTTTCTGGAGTTTCTCTGGGGTTGTCTTGTCGGCATTATACTGTACTGTGACTGTCTGGTCTGGCACAGAAGTCTCAATGCTCTTGATACCCTTCTCAAAGCGAAGGTTGCTCTTGATTTTATTCTCACAAGCCGCACAGTGCATCTGTGGGGTTGTGGTAAACACTACAGTCTTGATGTCCTTGGCAAAGGTTACCATTGCCACCATCATCATTGTGAACATTACTAAAATCTTCTTCATAACTTTTCTATTTGCTTTAATCATTCAACTTTAAACATTTTCAATTAAAAGTGTACTCTCACTCCTGCGTAGAACATTCTGCCCTCTACAGGTCCCCAAACCAAGGTTGGCTCGAAATCGCTTCCCCATGGGTTGCCGGCACCATAGATAGGAGTTTTCTGCTTGAAACCAGTCAGGTTTTCGCCTCCCACATAGATACTCCAATGGCGGAACCATCTCGTAATCTGTGCACTCACTTGCCCGAAGCTATGGAAACGAGGAGACCATGACTGGCTTCCATCTGCCAACTGGTAAGGCTCAGGATTTCTGCCTCCACCATTCAACTGCACGGTGGCATCAAATTGCCATAGGCCAAGTGGAGTCTTATAGGAAGCTGTGAAGAGCGCCTTATACTTGCTGGTCAATGGCTTCTCTTTCAAGGTTTTGCCATAATCGTAGGTACACTTCACATCGTTCAGACGATAAGCCGCTGTTATCTCCAAGCCCTTCAGCAATGGATAAGAGGCATCTATCTGGAAGGTGTGCGAATAAGACTTGCCCATCAAATTGCAGATGGAGATAAGCCCCTTGTTGGCATCATAATCCACCACCGCTTGATTCTTGAAGTCGGTATAGTAATACTCGGCATTCAGTTTCAGGGTCTTGCCAAACATCGGGATGTAGAAAGCGGTACTTATACCATAGTTCCAAGCCTCCTCTTGCTTAAGTCCATCACCCGCAATCTGAAACTCCCTGCCGCTCGCCAAGAGATAGTTGTACTCTGCCAAGCCAAATACCGTGCGATAGCCCTTACCTGCTGACAAGCGGATGCTGATGGCATCGACAGGCGAATACTTCACGTGGAAACGAGGGGTGAAGAAATTGCCATAGATAGAGCTATGGTCGAAACGGACACCTGCCATCGCTGTCAACTTCGTGCCTAACGTATAGGTGTATTGGGCGTATGCTCCAGGAGTCGTCTCCTTCTCGTTCATTCTCTGCATCTCCGACAAAAGATAAGGAGAGTCTTCTTGCCCTACTGCCGGTCTTGGAGAAACATTCACATTGGCGCGCTGTCCCAGGTAATCATGGTTGACGCTCAAACCTACCGACAAATTGTGCTGATGAGTAAAATTGGTCTCAAATATCAGCGAGCCATAGAGATTCTTCTCATTGAGGTTGTAGAACTTGTTGCCATACTGGGCATCGAGCTGGTGCATCGAAGCCGAGGACATGAAGGCAATATTGGTACCATGCTCGTGATTGAGGATGAAGGCATGTTTCATATAACCCTCATAGCGGTTGGTATGGAGCTTGATTCGATAAATATCATCACTATGAACATGTTCCTCATCCTGCCCGCTGGTACGAATCTCCTTCAAAGCCCCAAGTCCACCATGAAAGATGTAGTGCTTGCCTTTATACAGCCAACGGTTCTGTACATTATATTGTTCTCTGCCTGGCATATCATAGAAACCATCGCCATTGTCATCATGGTTTTTGAGGATATTCTCATGATGCAACAATATCTCCGTTGCCCACTTATCCGACAGATGAACGTTGGCATCGGCGTTTGCCTCGATTCGACTCTTGGTATCACCAAAGAGGTTCACCTCCACCTGTTGCTCATCCTCTGGCTTCAAGTAATCCACATTGATTTGACCTGTAATCGACTCATAGCCATTCTTCACCGAAGCACTACCCTTCGATACCTGAATGCCTTTCATCCAAGGTCCCGGCACATAGCCCAGGGCGTATGGGATGGCTGCACCACGGAAATTCGGCAGATTCTCGGTGAGCATCTGTACGTAAGTGCCCGAAAGACCGAGGAGTTTGATTTGTCTTGCGCCCGTCGTGGCATCATTATAAGCCACATCCACCGATGGATTGGTCGTAAAACTCTCGCCTAAGTTGCAACAAGCCGCCTTGAAGAGCTCATCCTTGTTCACGGCGATGCCATTCACGGCACCAGCCAATCGGGAAGTACCCGACTTGCGAGCCACCACCTTCACCTCATGCAAGGTCTCGTCCTTGAAGATGGAATCCTGAGAGGAGGAATCTACAGAGTTATTTTCTACAGAATTATTACATGATGATGACAGAGACACAACCTCTGTCTTATTATTTTTTGCATAAGTCTCAGCACCAATAACCAGCAAGGCACTGAGCAATATATATCTTGAATACATAAATATATTTCCTTTTATCCGAATCTTAAATCTTCGCTCCGGATGATTTTACCATTTTTATATATGTATGCAACCCTAGGATTTTACTGATAGGGATAGGCATACGACAATCTTGGCTGCAAAAGTACAGAAAAACTTTTGCAACCTATTTGCAAATATGGAAAAATCAAATAATCAGGAAGTTAAGGAGGGCAAGATAAGCCCTTGGAGGCGAATGCGGAACATTCAGATTCCAATATCTTGCCTTTTGAATGCTACAGATAACAGGACGAGGCAACGTCTGCCAAAGGGCTGGCGCGATGCCTGCAAACATTGGTGCTGCATCGAAATCCAAGTGTTGGATAGAGACCGTAGGCGATAGTTTTACCAGCTCCACTTCCATGCAATGTTTGTTCACCTGTGCGCCCAGCTTACCTAGGCAACAGTCATGGTGCATGCTACGTTTCACGCAACAGTCATTCACCATACCCACCATCACCTTGTCATAGTGAAGGCAGTGCATGACGGTAGTACCCACGCTCAAGTAAACCACCATGAGCGAGAGCATCAAAGCCATCAATATGTTGAGCGAACGTTTCATACCTATTTTTTGCACCTTTCTTTTCTCAAGTTGCAAAATTAAGCATTTCCATCAAAACAATAACTTAATACCCCTATAATTTAATAACCTTTAACAGCTCTTGAATGAGCATGAATGCCCCCACTCTTTCTGTTAATCTTTACTATATTCCTGCGAGAAAACTTGCAGGATAAAGGGAATATGAGTAACTTTGCACACGAATTTCTGAAACTATTGTCTTACAAAGACATAAAATAAGAGAGAAACTATTTTTTAAGGATAATATTGACTCATAAGAACAAATGAAAAAAGGACTATTTGCACTCGCGCTGGGTACCTTTACCTTAGGCATCGCTGAATTCATCATCGAGGGCATCATCACAGACATCGCTCACAACATGAACGTTTCCATCCCGGAAGCAGGACATCTCATCTCCATCTATGCACTCGGCGTATGCGCCGGAGCTTTCTCGCTGATTCTCATGCATAAATACAGACCCAAGAATATCCTGATGTTCCTAGCTTCGCTCATCACCTTCGGAGCTGTCATCGCCTCAGTAGCACCTAACTACTGGCTCTTGCTCTGCGCCCGCTTTATAGAAGGTCTGCCTCATGGCGCCTACTTCGGAACGGGGACCATCGTGGCGGTGAAGATTGCCAAAGAGGGTAAGGGAACCAATGCCGTGGCGATGATGTGCGCAGGTATGCCGGTGGCCAACCTGCTGGGTGTGCCGGTGGGAACCTTCCTGAGTCACATGTTCAGCTGGCGAGTACCTTTTGTCAGCTGTATCGTGCTCGGACTCATCACCTTATACATGATTCACAGATGGGTTCCGGATGTAGAAGCACTGCCAAACAATGGTATGAAGGCACAGTTCCATTTCCTCCGCAACAAGGCTCCGTGGCTCATCATCGCAGCTACCTTCCTGGGCAATGGCGGCATCCTCTGCTGGTTCAGTTATATCTCGCCGCTGCTTCAGATGGAGGGCGGATTCGGCGCAGCCAGCATCTCTCTGCTGATGATTCTTGCAGGTGGCGGAATGGTAGTAGGCAATCAGGTGAGTGCCTTGCTTGCCGACCGCTTCAAGCCGGGCCGCTTTACCTGTTATCTCCAGTTTCTGGCAGCAGCGGCACTTCTGCTCACCTTCTTCCTCGCCCCTTTCGGCTGGGTATCTGTGGTGCTGATGTTCATCTGCTGCGCCTGTCTTTTCGGCATCGGATCGCCTGAGCAATTCCTCATCGTGAAGCATGCCAAAGGTGGCGAAATGCTGGGCGGCTGCTGCATTCAGGGCGCCTTCAATCTGGGTAACGCCATGGGAGCTTTCCTCGGTGGTATTCCTGTTGCGATGGGATTGGGATACAACTTCCCTGCCCTTATCGGTGTGCCGATGGCATTGGCAGGAGCCATCTGTCTGCTGATTTTCCATAAGAAATATGAATAAAAATGCGATAATCCGAAATAAATCACTATCTTTGCAAACGAATTTCAAATAAACAAAGAAACATGATGAAACTTAACAAGACTTTCCTTACCCTGGGCTTGGCTGCAACACTCTTGCAGATGCCAGCCTCATCGTTCGCACAGACTGCGGGCGGTAACCGTCAGAATCCTCTTTTAACAAAGAGCAGTCTTCCATTCGGTGCTCCTGACTTCAGCAAGATTCAGGAGAGCGACTACCTGCCAGCCATCGAAGCGGCTATCAGGGAGCAGCGTGCCAACATCCAGAAGATTGTAAACAACAAAAAGAAGCCAAACTTCCAGAACACCATCCTCGCCTATGAGGAGAGCGGTGCGCTGCTCGAAAAGGTGACTAACATCTTCTTCGGTCTCACCAGTGCCCACAAGACTCCGGGCATCGCCGAAACCGAAAAGAAGGCTACCCCATTGCTGACCGAGCTCGACAATGAGATTTCGTTCAACAAGAAACTCTTCGAGCGCATCAAGTATGTTTACGATAATGAATATAAGAAACTCAAGGGCGAAGACAAGCGCCTTACTGAGGTTATCTATAAGAGTTTTGTACGTTCAGGTGCCCTCCTTTCTGCCGAGAAGATGGAGCGCATGAAGCAGATCAACTCCCGCATCTCTGAGTTACAGCAGGAATGGGGCAACCTTCTTCCTGCCGCTACCAACAATGCCGTGGTTTGGGTGAACAGCAAGGAAGAACTCGCCGGATTGAGCGATGCTGACATTGCACAATGCAAGAAAGATGCAGAGAGCCGCGGAGGCAAGGCGCCTTACTGCATCGTCATCATCAACACCACCCAGCAGCCTATCCTCACCAATCTCCAGAACCGCGAACTGCGCAAGAAGGTGTATATGGCAAGCATCCACCGTGCCGACGGTACCAACCCAAAATTCAACACCTTCCCTATCGTAACCGAGATTGCCAAGTTGCGTGCCGAGAAGGGCAAGCTGATGGGATATGACAACTATGCCGACTATTCGCTCGAAAAGACGATGGCTAAAAACAGCAAGAATGTGGATGATTTCCTGAAGCAGCTCATCAAGGAATATGCTCCTAAGGCTGATGCTGAAACCAAGACGATAGAAGCGTATGCCCAGAAGACGGAGGGCAAGGACTTCAAGCTGCAGCCATACGACCGCTTCTATTATTCTGCGAAGATGAAGAAGGAGATGCTCAACATTACCGATGATGAGATTAAGCCATACTTCAACATCGACAGCGTACAGGTGAACGGTGTGTTCTATGCCGCCCATCGTGTTTACGGACTGAACTTCAAGCAGCGCAAGGATATTCCAACCTATCACCCTGACATGAAGGTATTCGAGGTAAGCGATAAGAACGGCAAGCCAATCGCCCTCTTCTACAGCGATTACTTCCGCCGTCCTACCAAGCGTGGCGGTGCATGGATGAGCGCCTTTGCCAAACAGAGCAAGCAGCGCGGCCAGTTGCCTATTATATATAATGTATGCAACAACGCCAAGGCACCGGAGGGTCAGCCATCTCTCATCACATGGGATGAGGTTACTACCCTGTTCCATGAGTTCGGTCATGCGCTTCACGGAATCCTTTCCGACTGCAAGTACAATACCCTTTCAGGAACAGCCGTTGCCCGAGATTTCGTAGAGATGCCATCCCAGTTTAACGAATCTTTTGCATCTATTCCTGAGATATTCGACCATTACGCCCGTCATACCGAGACCGGTGCAGCGATGCCAGCCGATCTGAAAGAGCGCATGCTGAAGAGCATCAACTTCCAGACCGCTTATTCACTGGGCGAGAATCTGGCTGCGACCTGTCTTGACCTTGCCTGGCACAAGATTAGCGAAGAAGAGGTGCCTTCACCTTATATGGCAGGTGCCTTCGAGAAGGAAGAGCTCCACAACATCGGTTTGCTCAACACCCAGATTCCTCCTCGCTACAGCACATCATACTTCAACCACGTATGGGGCGGCGGTTATGCTGCAGGCTATTACAGCTATCTCTGGACAGAGGTGCTGGCTGTGAACATCGCCGACTACTTTGCAAAGCATGGTGCCTTAGATCCAGCCGTTGGTCAGGCATTCCGCGATAAGATTCTGAGCCGTGGCAACACAAAGGACCAGATGGAAATGTTTACCGACTTTACAGGTATGGAGAAGCCAGATGCTTCCGGATTCCTGAAAGCAAGAGGTTTGTAATGCATAAAATTACAATATGAAACAGGTAGAGGGTGTGTCATAAGTTAATGACACACCCTCTTTCTTTATCCTTTAATAGCCTGAGGTGTCCAGCTCTTCAGGAATCTGAGCACCTTTTCTTCGTTATATCCCTTACCTTCTTCCAGAAAACTGGAATCCTGGATATGGAGAACCTTTCCAGTTTCATCGAGCACCACAAAGACCGGGAATCCGAAACGCTGAGGATTATTCAGTCGCTTCATCAACTGCTCAGCCTTCTTCACCGCCGCATCACCGGCAGTTTTTCTGCGATTGTAGTTCACATGAATATATTCGAAATGATCATTCACCATCTTGTTGACCGCAGCATTCTTCTCTACAAAATCAGCAAACTTCAAGCACCATGGGCACCAGTTACCACCTACCTGACAGATAACAAACTTGCCATTCTTCTTGGCTTTAGCCAAAGCCTCATCAATCTGAGCCATCGGATCGATGCTTTCATTATACACCTTCTTGAGAGCAGTCTGCATCTGAGCAGGTTTCAATGCTCCAGCCTGGTCGAGCGAATCCAGTTTCTTCATCATCTCCTCCGCCTTCACGGTAGAGAATGCAACCTTACCTTCCGGATTGACCAGATAAGAGGTAGGAATCCACGAGATGTGATAATCCTTGGAAATCTTTGTTTCCTTCCATTTCTTAAACTCACAGTATTCCAACCAGCTATACTGATTATCGCCCAGATATTTCTTCATCTTAGCCTCATCGGTATCAAAAGAAACACCCACTACCTGAATCTTGGTATTGTATTTGTCATAGATAGCCTTCACCATCGGCATATCTCTTCTGCAGTCTGGACACCAGGAAGCCCAGAAATCGAGCATGGTCCAAACACCAGGAACCGTCTTTCCGTCTTTATCCTTCTGAGTCTTCTTATTTGAAAGCTGGAAGATTTTCTTACCCGTCTTACTGTCAGTAATCGTGAAGTCGGGAGCCTCGGTGCCTACAGGCAGCAAGTCAAGCGAAGTCTGTGCTCTACCGACGACAGCCGTCATCAGGAGCAAAAAGAATAATAGTTTCTTCATACAATTTTTCTGTTTATGTCTGTTACTTCAAATATATATATTAATATTAACCATCAAAACTAGAACTGATAATAAATGAACGGCTGCACACTCTCCTGGGAAACCTCCACCACCATCTGCAGACAGATGATGAAGAGCAGCAGTTTAGCCACCCAAGGCAGAAGGATGAACCGCGCCTGAAGACGGTGATACTGGCGCTCGGTAAAGAGATAGCTCAGCATGACACCGATGATACAAAGCGTCCAGGCAGGACGGGCATGGAAGAAAGGCACCAGATAATCGATACTGAAATCATTTGCCACCTTATCATACATATTCCCCAACACACCCAAATCCTTGGCACGGAAGAACGACCAAGCAAAGCATATATATAAATAGGTGATGAGCCAGCTGAGGGAATTGCCAGCCAGCGTACGGGGAATGCTTATGCCCAACTGACGGCTGAAGAACTTATGCACCACAAGTCCGAAACCATGAAGAGCACCCCAGATGACGAACATCCAGGAAGAGCCATGCCATAAGCCTGCCACCAGCATGGTGAGGAAGTTGTTGAAATACATGCGCACCTTTCCCTTCCGGTTTCCACCCAGCGGAATATACACATAATCGCGGAACCAGAAGGAAAGCGAGATGTGCCAGCGACGCCAGAACTCAGTAACCGAGAGTGAACGGTAAGGGAAATAGAAGTTGTCGGGCAGATAGAAACCCAGGATGGCTGCCACACCGATACTCATATCGCTGTATCCCGAGAAATCGAGGAAAATCTGGACAGGATAGCCGAAGAGCGCTGCCAGATTCTCGAAACCCGAGAAGGTTTGCGGCGCATCAAACACCCAGTTGTTGAACTGTGCAATATAATCGCTCAGCATATTCTTCTTGACCAGTCCCAGCATGATGAGGAAGAGTCCTGTCCAAAGCATTCTGCTGGAAGCCTGTTCGTTTCGTTTCAGTCTGGGTATCAGATTGGCGGCACGGGTGATAGGACCCGCCATCAGCAGCGGAAAGAAAGTGAGATAGAAACAATACTCCAGGAGCGTCACCTCCATGTCAAACTTGCGCTTATAGGTATCTACCGCATAGCTGATAGCCTGGAAGGTATAGAACGAGATACCTACAGGCAGAGCGATAGACTGCAGGGAGAAGTTGGTGCTGAACATCTCGTTGACTACATCGCCAATGATGAAATTGGTATATTTGAAATAGCACAGCAGAGCCAGGTCTACAAGCACCACGAAGGTGAGCAGCGCCTTGCGCGCCTTCCCCTCATGCAGTCTCATTTCCTGGGTTACGGCATAATTGATGCAAGCCGTAAGCGGCAGCATCCACATCACCATTCCGTTCACCTTATAGGCAAAGAAAAGGCTGAAGCAGATGACATACATCATCATGGCTGTGCGCGAATAGCTCTTGAGCAGGGTATAAATGGCAAGGAAGAAGATGAAGAGCAGCGCAAACGGAATGCTGCCCATCATCAGCGGAGAATCTGCCTGATAAACAAACAGCCGCTCTATCCAATGCCACAAGGCACTTATTTCGAATGTTGAATAATTCATTTGTCTGTTCTGAAGATATTATTTATTGAACTCTTTCTTATACGGAATCTTTATGGTTTACATGCTTTACCGCTGGAACCGTCTTGTCAGCAGCCGGAGCCGTTTTTCCTGCAGTTGCAGGTTCCTTGGTTGCAGCAGGACTTTCTGTGGTTTCAGGCACAGTTCCCTCAACAGGCATAGAAAGAGAATCCTTCTTCATTGCCGTGTTGTCTGCCCTATGTTTGGTTCCAGGAGGCAAGATGGTAATCTGTCTGTATCTGCGGTCACGCTTATCCGGCATTTCCAATCGGAACGGATGCACACAATGTCCGCTATTCATCCATTCAACAATCTTATCCATCCACATGGCAGATGAAGTCATAGTCGGATGCCGGCCGTCTTTCTGGCGTTCGAAGGTAAGTTTGTAGCTAGGATAATAGCCTCGTGGCCCCATCACCTCACGGAGGAGTTTGTTATATCCATTATCCTCACACCAGTTTGGCGGACCGATCCATACCGTCGGAATATTACCAATCTTGCTCAGGATGGCACGGATGCGTTTTTCACATCCCTTCATATCAGCCGTATACAGTTCGTTGCTGCCCAGACATACAAAGACATGGGTAGGTTTGATACGTTGGATATAATGCTGCAGGGTATCGGTAGCAGCCCAGTTTCTGGTGCCCGAACTCACCCAGGTAATACAGGTGAGTTTATGACCGTTCTTGTTGGCATAATCAGCCAGTCGCAGACCGAGATATTCCGACATCGAGTCGCCGAAGATCAGTACTCGCTGCGCCGCCGTATCCACGGGTTCCTTTATCATGCTGTCAGTCTTTTCCTCTTCAGCAAGCTCTGCCTCGCTTTTACCGGTGAGCGCATCCATTCCAATCTGTTTCAGCGGAATGTTTTCAGCCACTTGCTCTGGAATGAAGGCATAAGCCAGCAGTCCTCCAATGGCTATTGCCAGCAGGGCTATCATTTTCCAGGTTTCTTTCATTTTATATCTTTAATGAGTTTTGGTTATTCTTTTTCTTATACATTCATCTGGCATTACAGCTGAAAGGGAGTGAGCACATTGAGCAACTTTCCGAAATCGGCCTTCGAGATGCGCCTTCCTCTCAAACTGCGCACCTGCGGATAGTCTTCGAAATAGTTCTCCATCGTAGTATACCACTGATGAGAAACCACTTCCCTGACCGTCTTCAGCTGATTTTCGATGCGACGGGCAAAACTCGGATTCACTCTCGAGAGATAATGTCTTCCATCATTCATTTCGATGGCAAGCATCAGATAAATTTGCGGTCCCTTCTTCTCTTTCCTGCTTTTTACGGTTTCGCTTACCTTCCAACCCTTGGTGGATGTCGATACTCTGATATCCCAACCATACTGGCTATTGAGCTTATCCATCAGTCCCTTGAACACAACCCCGTGAGCCGAGGTATCTTTCAGTCCCGTATAACCGATGATGTAATGTATCATCTCGTGGAGCAAGACACTCTTTGCCTGCTTGTCGGTCATATCATAATAAGTAGACATGGAGAGTTTGAAATCGTAGAGTTTGGTGCGTCCCCATCTGGAGGCCCGCTTATAGGCAAGTTGCCCCAAGCGAGTCTTGGCATGAGTAAGTCCGAGTTCAGGAACAGGCAGCTTTCCCCCGAAATATTCGTGGTCGAACCGACTGAACCACTCCTCCATCCATTCTATTGTAACAATCATGTATGTATATTTATTCAATAATTATTCAGTTCTGTATATCAGATACTACAAAACGTTTGCAAAGATACAACTTTTTCTTTGTTTCTTTCAATATTTATCGAAAAATGCGTAACTTTGCACGCAAATTTACAACAAAAATGAACAAGACAGCACAGCATATCATAGATATTAAGAATGTGTCGAAAAGATTTGGCGAGAAAACAGCCCTCAACAACATCAATCTCTATGTGAGAAAGGGCGAATTTATGACCATTCTGGGTCCTTCGGGATGCGGAAAAACGACATTATTAAGACTTTTGGCAGGGTTTGAAACCGCCAGCGAAGGCATCATCACCATCGCCGGCAACGATATTACTAACCTTCCTCCTTACAAGCGAAATGTGAACACGGTATTCCAAAAATACGCTCTGTTCCCTCATCTCAACGTTTACGACAATATCGCCTTCGGTCTGAAACTCAAGAACACACCGAAGGAAGAGATTTTGCCGAAGGTAAAACGTGCCCTGAAGATGGTAAACATGAGTGATTATGAATATCGTGATGTCAACTCGCTTTCGGGCGGTCAGCAGCAGCGTATTGCCATCGCCCGTGCCATTGTCAACGAACCGGAAGTTCTTCTCCTGGATGAACCGCTTGCAGCACTCGACCTCAAGATGCGTAAAGACATGCAGCTGGAGCTGAAGCAGATGCACGAACGCCTGGGCATTACCTTCGTATACGTTACCCACGACCAGGAAGAGGCCCTCACCCTGAGCAATACCATCGTGGTGATGAGCGAGGGAGAGATACAGCAGATAGGTACACCTACCGATATCTACAACGAACCAGCCAATGCTTTTGTTGCTGACTTTATCGGCGAGAGCAATATTCTCTGCGGAACGATGGTCCACGACTGTCTGGTGAATGTGGCAGATACCGAACTGCCTTGTGTAGACAAGGGCTTCGGCTGCAACCAGGAAGTGGATGTCGTGATACGTCCAGAGGATATCGAAGTTTCCACCGATACCACCCACGCCCAGTTTGTGGGCAAGATAACCTCTTCCATCTTCAAGGGAGTACACTACGAGATGCTGGCAGAAACCGAGAAGGGCAATGAATTTCTCATCCAGAACTACAAGCATTTCGAAGTAGGTCAGACGATAGGAATGAGCGTGATACCCGACAATATTCACATCATGAAGAAGGAGCGCATCACCAACACCTTCGATGCAAAGGTAAACGGCGACGGAACAATAGAATTCCTGGGCTGCGAATACCAGATGGAGATTCCGGAAGAAATGAAGGACAAGATTCAGACCGATGAAAACGGAAACGAAACCATCCGGGTGAACGTGCCTTTCAACAAGATAGAACTCTTCGACAACGAGAGCGAAGGAACCTTTACAGGCGACATCAGTTTCATTCTCTACAAGGGCGACCACTATCATCTCACCATCGATACCGACTGGGGCGAGAAGCTCTATGTAGATACACAGGATGTATGGGATTTAGGCGATCATGTGGCTATCACCATTCCTCAGGAGAATATTTCGTTTGAATAAAAATTATTAATTCCTAATTATCAATTATAAATTGAACATTATCAAGTTTATCTCTTCGCGACAAAGCTGGTCGATACCTTATGCCATCTTTGCAGCGATATTTGTGGTACTGCCATTGCTTCTCATCGTAGTGTTCGCATTTACCGATGAGAACGGAGCCCTGACGCTCTACAACTTCCAGAAGTTCCTGGCACACCCCGAAGCCATCAACACCTTTGTGTATTCGATAGGCATCGCCTTTCTCAACACCCTGCTCTGCATTCTGCTGGGCTATCCGGCCGCCTATATTCTGACACAAACCAGAATGAAGTATGCCAATACCATCGTCATGCTCTTCATTCTGCCGATGTGGGTAAACATCCTGGTGCGCACACTTGCCACCGTGGCCCTCTTCGATTTTGCCGACCTTCCGCTGGGTGAGGGCGCCCTCCTGTTCGGTATGGTCTACAACTTCATCCCATTCATGATTTACCCTATCTACAACACCCTGCAGAAGATGGACCGCAGCTATATTGAGGCAGCCGAAGATTTGGGAGCATCGCCTTGGCAGCAGTTCTTCAAGGTCATCCTGCCCCTCTCCATGCCGGGCGTAGCGAGTGGCATTCTGATGGTATTCATGCCAACCATCTCTACCTTCGCTATCTCCGAACTGCTGACGATGAACAACATCAAGCTCTTCGGTACCACCATCCAGGAGAACATCAACAATTCGATGTGGAACTATGGTGCAGCCCTCTCGCTCATCATGCTCTTCCTCATCGGCGCCTCCACCCTCATCGCAGGTGATGGCAGTAAACAGGAAGGAGGTATCAGATGATGCAGTCATTATTCAGTAAGGATATGATGAAGAAAGTATTCTGCCAGGGCTATCTCTGGTTGCTCCTGCTGCTACTCTACTCCCCTATCTTCATCATCATCATCTTCTCGTTTACCGAAGCGAAGGTGATGGGCAACTGGACGGGTTTCTCGCTGCAGCTCTACAAGAATCTCTTTGAAGAAGGCACGCACCATTCGCTCACAGCTGCACTGGTCAATACCGTAACCATCGCCCTGATTACCGCAACCGTATCCACGCTCTTCGGAGCCCTGACAGCCATCGGCATCTACAACCTGCGCAATCGCTATGCACGTAACGCCATACAGTTTGTCAACAACATTCCGATACTCAACGGCGACATCATCATCGGTATCTCGCTCTTCCTGCTCTTCATCACGCTGGGCATTCCGCAAGGGTATACTACCGTGGTACTCTCGCATATCACCTTCTGTCTGCCATACGTTATCCTGAGTGTGATGCCAAGACTGAAGCAGATGAATCCTAACCTCTATGAGGCGGCACTCGATCTGGGTGCCTCTCCGATGCAGGCACTTCGCAAGGTCATTATCCCAGAGATATTGCCGGGTATGATTTCCGGTTTCATGCTTGCCATCACGATGAGTATCGATGACTTCGCCGTCACCATCTTCACGATAGGTAACGAAGGTCTGGAAACCCTCTCCACATTCATCTATGCCGATGCCAGAAAGGGAGGACTGACCCCAGAACTTCGTCCGCTGAGTACCATCATCTTCGTACTGGTACTGGTAATGCTGATTATCATCAACAAACGTTCTGAGAAAAATAAGAAGAAATGAGAATGAAGAACAAGATATTATTAGGAGTCAGTGGAGTAAAAGGAGTTAAGACCATCGTCTTTCTCTTTCTTTGCCTGCTGATGATTCTGCCGCTCTCTTCCTGTTACAACAAAGAGAACCGCGAGGAGATTCTGAAGGTTTACAACTGGGCTGATTATATAGATGAAGACGTTCTTGCCAACTTCCCGAAATGGTATGAACAGCAGACCGGCAAGAAGATCCGAGTCATCTACCAGACCTTCGACATCAATGAGGTGATGCTTACCAAGATAGAGCGAGGTCATGAAGACTACGATGTGGTATGCCCGTCAGAATATATCATCGAGCGCATGCTCCGCAAAGACCTTCTCCTACCTATCGACACCGTCTTCGGCAAAACGCCCAACTATATCAGCAACGTATCACCATACATTGTTGAGCAGATAGATGCCACCTCCAACAATGGCCGCATCGCCCACCATTATGCCGTGCCTTACATGTGGGGAACCTGTGGCATCCTATATAATAAGGTGCACGTACCTATAAATGATGCACAGACCTGGGGAACTTTATGGGACAGAAAATATCAGGGCAAACTCCTGATGAAGGATTCCTACCGCGACTCCTATGGCACCGCACTCATCTGGGCACATCGTAAAGACCTGGAAGCAGGCAAGGTGACCATACCACAGCTGATGAACGACTATTCACCAGCTGCCGTAGCCACAGTAGAGAAAGAGCTGAAAGCTCTGAAGCCAAACATTGAAGGATGGGAAGCCGACTTCGGCAAGGAGACCATGACCAAAGGCAAAGCCTATCTCAACATGACCTGGAGCGGTGATGCCGTCTGGGCTATTGAAGAAGCCGGGAAAGTGGGTGTAGAACTGGGATATGAAGTACCGAAAGAAGGAAGCAATGTATGGTTCGACGGTTGGGTAATCCCTAAATATTCCCGCAATCCGAAGGCTGCCGCCTATTTCATCAACTATCTCTGTCAGGAAGACGTGGCACTCGCTAATATGGAGACTACAGGATATGTGAGTAGCGTGGCAGGCAAGAAGGTATTAGAAGCTATGAGCGATACTGAGGCTTATCCCCAACCTGTAAATCTGGCCTACTTCTTTGGCGAGGAAGGCAGGAATGCCCATCTCAACCCTATCATGTATCCAGACAGCAGCATAGTAGCCCGATGCGCCATGATTCATGATGCCGGCGATCATACTCCCGAAGTATTGGATATGTGGTCGAAGGTGAAGGGAGACAATCTGGGCGGCGGCATCGTTATCTTCCTGTTAGCCGTAGTCCTTGCCCTCACGGTATTCGTTGCCATCAAGAAGTATGAGCATTACAAGCACAGAAGGCTGTCGAGGAAACACCGCAGAAGACATGTGGTAAAGGTAAAAGGGTAAAAAAGTAAAAGGGTAAAAAAGTAAAAGAGAGGGGAAAAACCTATTTTATAGGGGAAAAAGAACATTTTTTGAAGGAAAAGAGAAAAAAGTGCCGAAAAAATTTGGTAATATCAAATAAAAGCATTACCTTTGCACTCGCTTTTGAGATATAAAGCTTTTGGGTAGTTACCAGAGTGGCCAAATGGGGCAGACTGTAAATCTGCTGGCTATGCCTTCGGTGGTTCGAATCCATCACTACCCACTTTTCCCAAAAAATAACTCAAAAATTTAAGAGTCCGACTTTCGAGAGAGAGCCGGACTTTTTTTATACAATCGAGTAGGAGGTAAACACTAATCGTAGGCGTTTGTCTCCTATTTTCGCATTTACCGACCTCTCACATCACCGTACATGCGGTTCCGCATACGGCGATGCCTATTGGGTGCTTGAAGAACTAAAAAGCTAAAACAGGAGGCAAAGACTCTCACTTTATCATTGCCTCCTGATTCTCTATTTATTATACCTTATAAACAAATTGTTCAAATCATCTTGGCTCATCAAATGCTTAATATCATTACGAACCGAGGAAGAAGCTGCATTGAGCGATTCCACTTTCTTACCTGTCGCTATATCCACAATGCGCATCATCTCATTACGCTTAATAGCAGAACAACGCTCTGAATATGCTGCCATTCCCTTCAATTTGGGAACAGAGTCTGCATAGCCAGTATAATGAGGTTCAAGCAATACAAACTCAAACTGCTCATCCACACGACGCACAACGATAAAATCAGGGAAATGCGGTCTTAATTCGTCGCCATTAAGATATTGAATACATAGAAAACCATCCTTATTAGGAACATTTCGCACCCAGCAAACGAAACCTTCTTTTTTCTGTTCCACATCAAGTACAGCTTGCTCCCACTCATTCAACTTAAATACAGCCTTCCCCTCTCCATCCACATATAAATGATCAGTAAATGTTGTTCCTTCAGGATGCTTGCTCGTAACCATCAAGTCTGGCAAGGTTAAATCGAATGGCAAAGTAGATACGTGAGCCTTTACAATCTTCTCATATTCACGCTTCACTTCCTCCCCAAAAGCCTCTAACTTTTGACGATACTTATCGTAATATTCATAGAATGCCTCCTTGCAATACTTATCCAGACGTTCCATACACGACTGATTATTGGCGTAGAGGATAAATTGCAAACGCAGTTCAGTATTGTCATACTCATCCAGGCGAGCCTTGCGATAAGCATTCAGCACGCCGTCTTTTCCAAAACGTGTTTCCACATTTTCGCTCCAAGTATCTATATCCGACTCTGAAAGAATGAGTTTGCCATCCTCGCCCTCTTTTGCGCTTTTGCCCAAGGCATCAAAAGCTAACACCACATCGTTCATGGTGCGGATTTTCTCCATCGTCTGCTGGTAAGTCCCAGCATCCTGCAAATCCTTGACGAAATCAGTTATCTGACCGACGATATCATTCTTCAGCTTATTGACAGCATCTCTGCACAATCGAGTGCGAACCAGCAAATGGCAAAGTTTGAAAAGAGCTTTTCGATAATCCGTAACGCCTTTTTGCGGTATCGCATAATTATCTATCTGAGCGGCATTGATAGCCTCGAACACTTCCTGTCGTGAAAGTCCACAAGGCAAGTTGCCCCTAAGTTTCAATTTCTGCTTAGGCGAAGGATTGGTTTCCACATGAGTAGGAATCGTACCTTCCAATTCTCGCTTCACCCGTTCTACGGTAACCGCATCAAAATTAGGAAGGAAAAGCTGTACTTCATTCAAAGTATCATCAGTCTCTATTCGTTTCTGCAAAGGAGTGCGCACCATTCTTCCTAGCAGTTGGGCGATGTTGGTGTAACCTGATGCCACCTTGAACGACATCATCGTCTCAGCCCTTGGACAATCCCAACCTGTGGAAAGATTATCCTTGAAGAAGATGACTTTTACGTCCTTGGACTCCGATATTCGTGAAGGGTCGAGATAACGCACTTCAAGCCCATTGACAGTTATGGATTCCTTGGTGTCGAAAGTATGTACCACTTCACCACTTCTCAATGAAATCCCGGCATGAGCCTCAATGATGCGCAAGCACTCGTCGAGATTGGTCTCAGACAACTTATCATCCTTTTTGTTCTTTACCTGAACCACCAAGGCTGGTCTCACTTCTACATCCTCATGTTGACGATACGCCTCCCAATGCTGGCATTTACTTTTCCAGTCCTTTGCGGCTTCCGCCAGATAGGTCATCTCGGCGAAAGCCTCTCCTGTCTGAGGATGGTGTATTTTGATCTCATCCTTCAATAAGCCTGACGCACGCACCTCATCGGGAGTAACCTCCACCTTAGGCAACAGCGTAGAATCAGCAGATTTCACCAATTCATTGAATCGTTCCAAGGTGGCACTCATGCCGATTACCAATGGCATGGACGGCATATTATCTGCCTCCGAACCGAGAACAAACTTCTGCATGATACTCATCTGCGTACCAATCTCATTGGGCTTGGCACCACGATGAGCCTCATCAATGATAACCACAAGTTTGTCACCATACTCCTCTATCGTGTTGCGCATGAAGTCCCAACCTGTATAGTTACGGCTATCGCTATACTTCACAAGATTGCTGTTTACCCCAAATTTCTGGGTATTCACATAATAAATGGTACCCAACTGAAGTTTGTCGGCCTTGAAGTTCTGCTCATCTATAGTCACAACTTGGCGATTTCTCAACTTGTCTGCCACTTTGTAGAGTTTGTCCTTACTCTGCTCGTTCAGTTCAGGTGCATCGCTTATCCATAGCACGATGGCATCATTCTGAGTCCCTTGATAGGTGTCTCCAGTATAGAGAGCCTCGATGAATGCAGACATGATGATGGTCTTGCCAGCACCCGTAGGGGCTGTAAAAGGTATGATGCTCTTCTCACCATCTTGCTTATAGCGACGCTGTGCCTTCACCTGTCGCTCTCGCAGACTGCCAAGTGCTTTATTCTGAAATTCAAATAATTCTACTAACATACGTGCCTTATTGTTTTCTTTCTATATTAATCTTAAAGTTATCGAGATAGTCACGGTAAAGCTGATAAGTCTGCTTAACATTCAGACTTGCAGCCAACGTGCGATAATTCTCCTCACTATCTTCGATAATGTAAACGGTCTCCACCTCTGGCTTGTCCCGCAATGCCTCTTTCAGCTCGTCTATGGCAAACTCATCGTTCAAGACAGCCATCTTGTTCTCGGGAAATACCATAAACTCACCATCCACATGAGTAGGACACACACCATGGGCACCTGCTTTCATCCACAAGATAGGCAGCAGTTCGTTCAACTGGGCGCCAAGCGAAACCTTATCTTTATCAAGGAAAGTCAACTTATAGTAAGCCGCATTTGCAACAAAGCCTTCAGCCATCGGAATCGTAACAGGTACAGTCTTTGTCTTTTCGGGCAACTCATCCAGTTCCTTTTTGGCTGCGGTGAATGCCTTATTATTAGAAGTAACCACGTAGATGGTATCAATACTCTCATGAATATCCTCCATAAACCCGTCTATCTTGGTAACGTCGAAGAGGATTGCATTATTAGCATCCTCTGGCACAAGATATGGGCATTCAGCCTTAACCGCATTTTGTGGCATCTTCTTGTCGCCAATCAAGCCAACGATTTGTTTCTTCAATTTTGTTCCCAAGGAATCATCACGAAGGTCAAGGCTAATTTGCTTGATACTTCTTTTTACCACCTTCTCTTCCGTATTGGAAGTAATGTAATCTCCCTGGATTGGGTTTCCATTCACATCCACACCAAGAATGGAGCATTTTGTACGTGGCCAGTTCACATAGCGAGCGATGCCAAACTTCTCCCATTCCTCATCACCCTTGTGCAAACCTTTGGCTCGGAATGCCTTTTCCTCCTCGGCACTCACCTCATTGTTGGTCACCATGATGCAACGGCGATGTCCGCCATCCTCCTTGTTCAAGAGATTGACGGCATGAAGGGTTGTGCCACTACCCGAGAAGAAATCGAGGATAAGAGCGTTTGGGTTGTTGGCAACGAAGAAACGGATGGCATCGTGGACAGCATAAAGGGATTTTGGGAAGGAGAAGCGATTGCCGATAAATTTAGACAAAAGTTGTGTCCCTTTATAACTAGCATCATGATTTGCAATATTCCATTGTGTTCCAGGAATAAAAGACCTAGAATAATTGGAATTATCAACAAGTACTGTTCCACTTACAACATCCCTACCAACAACATTTACTTCTTTATCTTCTATTTTTGTATGCTTCCCCTTTTTAAAAAAGTAACATAGATACCCGTATTCGTAATTTTTCCCCATTTTATATAACCTTTAGACAAACGTTCCTTTAATTCATCTTTCCCTAATTGCCAGTTTCCTTCTGTTCCATTCGGTCTAATTGGCCATAAATACAAACGATTAGCCTTTTTCTCCATTACAGAAGAAGGATGTTCTGACAAAGGCATAGCTTCGCCTATGTCCAAGATTTGAGAGGCATTTTCATTGAAAATGATAGGATAAAACAAATTTTGCCTATCTGTTCTTAAGCTATTAGTTCCTGTTCTTCTTAATTGATTCCAAACTATACCTTGAGCACCTTGACTTTTATTTTTCCCTAACTCCCATTCTTCGGATAAAGGTAATTTTTGAACAGCACTATCCCCAAATTGTACTATATAAAGAAACTCGTTTGTTCGATAAAAGGAATTACTTCTAGCCACACCACTTTGTGCTATTACGCTACTCACCATCTGAATATTTGCCTCAGGAAACATTTCCTCCAATAAGCATCCAAGATGCAAATACTCCTTTTCATCAATAGTTACAATCATCACCGAGTTCTTCGGATTCAGCAACTTCTTGGCAAGCAACAAGCGACTTTCCATCATAGCCAACCATTTACTATGACGGTAACTATCATTTCCATCCACATAATTATTGTTGTATTTCCAATCGGTAGCACCACTATTGTAAGGAGGGTCTATATAGATACAATCCACCTGTTGCGGATAAAGATAAGCCAAGAGCTGGAGAGCATGAAAATTGTCCGCTTCTATCAACGTATGCCAAAGGCCGCTATCTGGAGCATTTTGAACAGAGTCCACATATTTGAGGCAAGGGTAAATAGGCTCACCATTCTTTGCCACACAAATGAGGTCTTGGCAAGAAACTTGCAGTTCCTCACCTGTTATAGAATGGTGGCAAGTAGCCATCCCACGGCACACACTCATCACCTCCCAAAGAATATCCTCTGTGAGCTTTTTGTCATCATCCACCTTGCGAATCACCTTGCATCCACGGCTGATAGGATAGTCATAGAGCAAAGTCATCTCTGGCACATGATTCTCAAACACAAGTCCAAACTTTTTATGCTTGGTCAGCTCTTTCACCTCCTTTGCCACATGAAGGCGAAGTTCCGGATCTTGTATTCGAGCAATTAAATCATTAATCGCTGCCATCTTATAGTTGTTTTAAGTCGCATCCAACTATCAAGACGGCTTGCTGCAAGGAGAGAGCATCATGGATGGAAAAAAGAAAAAGGTGCGGACCCCTTTCCTTTCGCGTTCACGGGAAGCCTGAGAATGAAAACCCGACGTTCACATAGGATAGGACGTCCACACCATGTAGGTATGAACATCAACTTATCAATGTGAACGTACGAGCAAACCTCCTCTTATCATACATTACACTGGGTAATGCACAAAGAGGCCTCCACTGCAAACAGCATTCCGATTACTCTTTCTGCGGAAAGATAGCACCAACCGAAAGCAATAAAGCTTGCTTTAATTGCTGAGGCGCAGCCTATCTTATGCAAAGAAATCAGTTTCTCAGGCTTTTTCTTTGTGAACGCGAAATAATAGTCAATGCTTTGTTTTTACTAAAATGTCTTGGAAATGGCCAAAACCAAATCCAAGTGCAAAGATACAAATATTATTTGAAAATCGACAATATTTTATGGAAAAGAACGAAGAAAAAGCAAACATTTACAAATAAAGAAGTACTTTATTCCAAATTTTGCAATAAATTTAATAATAAAATTTAGAATAACTCATTAATTTTCAATTTTCTCTGCATTTTCTCTGCAATTATTGCTTTTATCTCAACTATTTTCCGTAACTTTGCGAAAATAAAAACGTCTAAGGATGCCTCTGGCAAACTAGGACAAGTATCAAATTTTAAAAAGAGAAAAGGATGGAAATCAATTCATTCGCTATAAAAGTAAAGAAAGAGCCTACAGCCATCAGTCTTTTCGCTGGTGTAGGAGGTCTATGCACTAACCTCCAAAAATCTATCAAGAGCGGGAGCGTTCATTTCAGCAAATTGCGAGACACACTTATTTGGAAAAAACTCAATGCTCCTGAAAACATAGACGAGGTATACTTCCCTGTCTGGGAAGATGAATTAGAAGCCAACTTGAAGGATACGAAAAACTCCCTAAAAGAACTAATTCTTGACAACCTCAACACGGAGGAAGACATTCGCTTGACCAAGGCATACCTATATAGAAAAATCATTCGCTACTTTCGACAATATGGTTGTCCTTGCAAGAAGGATTTCATTGGTGGCATAGAAGTTTACATCAAGGAAGCGGACGAGGGTACCAATTACTGGACATACCAGCGATATGGCTTGACCATAAGATACAATGACCAGATAAAGGATGGTTGGCAACTAGATATTACACAAGGAAGCAAATCCCTTGTCGGGAAAACACCTATTTACCTCTTGCAGTCCCTGCAAGATGAGCAATTTCGTGTCATCGCAGGAACTATGATTCTGAAGAAATCAGAAATAGGACAACACCACATGGAGGCTACAAATGGGAAAATATACCCCATCGTAAACCACAGCATCAAGAGCGGACTCAAAATCCCTACTCACTACCATCGAGATGGCAACAAATATGTTACTAAATATAACGGCATAAGAAATTTCATATCCAAATGGATAAACATTCCAGCTTTCACTGAAAGCGTAGGAGTGGATTTGCCCAACAACGCCCACTTCATTCAACTGGCTGAAGAGAAAATCAACATCGTCGAGGAAAAAGCCAAAATGCTGAGATTTGGCAACAACCAGACAAATGTTAGTCCAGGCTACTGCTTCAAGAGATTTGGAGCTGCAGAGCGTCCTACAGAACATCGACATTTCTTTATCTGTCCACGTTCTCAGAATTTTACCCTTTGGCGTTTGTACTACATTTTCCAACAAGGAAAGGATTCCAAGAATGCTCCCAAAAACCGCTTGTCACCAGATGACATCGACACAAACAATTATCTATACCATACGATATGGATGGGCAATCATGCCTGGGCAAATGGCATGAACTTTATGTTCTCTGACGACGAGCATGCTTTGGCGGAACTAGAGAACCATCTTACGGCGATGAACTTCGAGCACGACAAGAAATACTTTGCTATCATCATTTCAGACGTAGACAGAGATGATGTCTCATCACCTCATTACCACCTCTATTACGACATGAAGTATCTCTTGATGAAATATAACATTGGCTCACAAGTGATTCACAAAAAGAGAGTGGATGAGAACAGTTTTATCAATTATATGGTGCCCAACATCGCAGCAGCTATAGCCGGCAAAGAAGGGGGCAAAGCATGGAAGATAGCCTATCCTAGCCAAGAGAATGATATGATTGTAGGAATCGGTGCTTACAGAGAGCATGGCATCAACCAACAATATATCGGATCAGCAGTATGCCTCGACAAAGAGGGAGAGTTACACAACTTTGATGCTTGTCTCAAAGGCAACTTCGAAGAGTTGAGAGCCACCCTTATCAAGGCTATATTGAACTTCTACGGAAAGTTCAAGCACCCCTCACGCCTCATCATCTATTATCACAAGAAGCTGAATCGTGAAGAGTCTGACATCATAGAGGATGCCTTGCGAACCTGTCAAGTTAGTTGTCCTGTCATTGTAATCCATGTCACAGAGACGGACAATGAGGACTTAATGGCTTTCGACACATCGTGCACCAACGTGCTGATGCCAGTAAGCGGCACATACATACATCTCCGCACTCGCAAAGGTTGCCACGAATACCTCTTATACAACAATGAGAGATATGGTGGATTTGGTGAAAAAATGCCGTTTCTCAGACCGTTCCCTGTCAAGATTTCCATCATGCCAGGAAGACGGAACAAAAAGGAATTGACAGAACAAGACGTTAAGGAGATTGTCACCTTGACCTATCAGACCACTCGCATCAACTGGAAATCTGTTTCCATGCGAAGTATGCCTATCACCATTGCGTATGCAGCACTGGTCGCTAAGTTTGTACCACATTTCCCGAATGGGCAATTAACTGAGTTTGGAAAAAATAATCTTTGGATGCTATGATTTTACCCATCACAGAATCAATACTAAGGGGCGAGCTTCGCCCCAACCTTATCACAGAGACTGTTTCATTCGAGAAGCAGTCTCTGTTGATGCGCCTTTTGCGCCATACTAAGGAAAGAGGCAATTTGCTAGAACTGGAGAAAGACATCATCAACGCACTTGATAGTCTGACCCAAGTAAAGGAGATATATCACAAAGACCGAGAGCAGAGAAATACTATAAGCTGCTTGAATCGCTCCACACAGATAGATTCATATACGAGAGTGTATAAAGCTGTATTGTCAAACATTATGACATGCCCAGAAATTTCAACTCCAACACTAAGAATGTACAAGACCATTCTCGACTTGGAAAAGCGACGCACCATTTGGGCTTTGGTGGAACTACATTCCATTATGAAAGACGATCGGTTTGTCCGACCAGAGATAAAAAGCCTTATGACCACCATCAAAGACTATAGCAAAGAGATAGATTCATGTAAAGCTGGCAAGAATAAAAACGTCGCTGTATTACTACAAAATATGCTCACAGAACTATACTTCAGTTTAATCCTAACATTCTCTCCCCTGTTATATACCCAAGGTAACCTTGACTTTGACGATGACTTCGGAGATTTCGTTTTCCTATGGAAAGGAGTCTTTCCAACGGAAGAAGAATTTGACAAATATCAAAATGAGAAAGATAAAATCCAAGAGGAGAATATCGTCATACGACACAAGGACGCCCTTGTGGCAACAGAAGAGAACAAACAAAAAGAAAAACGCCCTCTAAGCAAGGCAGAAAGATTCTTGGAGGACACTACACAATATGAATTCTTGAAAATGCCAAAGATTGTCGCCCTTGACTCCAACAATGATAATCGAAGAAAAGAAAAAGCTATAAAGCTAATAGAGCAGATGCTTGATGCTCCTGCTCATGCCGCAGCCATGCTCGACTATCTAGGCTTTTTCTCATGGATAAAGGACAAATATGAGACAGGATATACACTTACTGCATACGACCAATTTTGCACCAAGGTTGTCATGGGGCAAAACGGTGAAGCATTTAAGAAATACAGACTTGCAATAAACCGTAATTCCAAGTCGCTGAAACCGTATCAATACTCAGGTGACATAGAGCAAGAATATGCCAATATAAAAAATGAGGTGCAATAGCCGTACTTGTTTCACACATAGTACAGCTATTGCCACAACTGTTGCTCTTGCCACTTTTCAGGAAACCCCATTGCTTTGGTATCAACAATTGGATACTTCTTTAATAGCTCTACTAAATCCTGCTTGAAAGAATTTCGAGGATAGACCACATCTATAAAATGCTTCAATATACAAAGGGTAAAGAACACCTTTCCTTGCACGACATCATTTGACACCCATGGAAAGCTTGGTCGATTCATTGCCAATGCACGCAAAGACAAATATCTGTTCCAAAGGCGCGCATGATGGCAACAAGTATTTCTTGTCAATGTTATTATAGTCATCCAAGAAATAAAAACAGGAACTGTCAAGCCAAAATATCTTGCTATTTTCTTACGTAGCTGGTTACTAGCTATATTTTCATATATTCTCGTCAATACACCTAAAGGAATGATTTCTGAAATCATCCACGATGGAGGGTAAGGATTGTCGTAAACATGATTGAAATGATTTATAAAATCCTCACGTGTATTCTGTAGTTCCTTATCTATCAGTGATTTTGTCTTAGAAAATTTGTCAAGATGAGCAAAGCAAGAAGAGTTAGTCATCCAAAACACATCGTTAGTCTCTGCACACGATATATTAACAATTGCACTTCTTACAGCTATCTCTATACGCTCAATCTGGTTAAATATCAACAAACGCAAATCCCTATCAAAGTCATAAAGTTGGATTGCCTTACCCAAACTGCTTTTTACCTTAAAGAGATGCTCTTCCTTAGGAATTTTAAGAAAAGGGTACAAATAGCCACTCAATCGGTAATAACCTATTGATTTTAGCAAAGCTTCGGCATCAGATACATCCGAACAATCCAAACCTCTACCTTCCATTATTCTTAATAGCTCTGATGGGGCTGTATATTGTTTATTGTACTGCATATCATAATTTACATACAAAAATAAAACGACCCGCCGATTTAAGCATTAAAAAGAGGCTTGGCGGGTTCTTGTGCTGCAAATATACAACTTTCTCTCGAATCTACCAAACTTTTTTGAGAATTTCTTTAAAAATTTTAGTTTTCCGTAAAAATCTTAGAGCTAGACCTATTTAGACCAACCAGACCAAAATAGGCCAAAACAGACCAGAATACATTTCTTCGTCGCCCAAGATAGACCAAGTTCTTTTGCAACCGAATCCATACGTCACATCGTTAGGGTTCGGAAAATGAACAAAAAAGACATAATAAACAGTATGATGCCTGAAGCACAGTATGGCACGTACAAAAAAGAAGACACAGGCATACAAGACTCACAACCAGCCACAACACTAACCTTGCAGCCTTTGCAAAGTTTGCAAGGTTTGCAAAACGTGCAAAGTGTGCAGTCTACACAAGCCGTGCAAGCTCCTACCCTCACCCCACTCGACCAGTGGCACGACAACTATGAGGTGATGGAGATGTTTCACATCAGTCAGCGTACCTTGCAGACGCTCCGTTCCAACGGCAAGCTGCCCTTCGCCAAGATGGGCGGAAGATGCTACTATAAGGAAAGCGACCTGCAACGACTCATGGAGGAATCCTACAGAGACAGCAGAGTGAAGCCTATGCCAAAAGACAAGGTTATGCCAAAGGCCGAGCAACCAGCAAAGGAAGGAGGCACACCATGCCAATGACCATTGACCAACTCCACGAGCATCGGATGCAATATTACCGACATCCCATCTCTAACGTATTGAGCCACAACCGTGTGAGCATCTACCATCTTTGGACTTACATCACCAACCCTCTGCTCTACAAGCAAGCCACGGACACGCTCCGTGGCATTGCCGACGAGAAAGAGCGCAAGGCTTTCAAGGCAAAGGAGTTTGACTACATCCTAGCAAGCGGCACCTTCAGCAGTCGCAACGACCAAGGTCTCATCCAGCACTCCAGTCTGCTCTGCATCGACATCGACCACATCGGTTACGAACAGGTGGAAGACCTCAAACAGCAATTCATACACGATGAGGTGATGAAGGAAAACTTCGAACTGGAACTGGCCTTCCGCAGTCCTTCGGGTGATGGACTGAAGCTCATCGTAGCAATAGACTTGCAAGAGGCTGACCATGCCACTTGGTTTCTTGCTCTGCAAAACTACATTCGATTGAACTATGGAGTGGACATTGACCCTGCTTGCAAAAACGTGAGCCGAGCCTGTTTCCTACCCTACGACCGACATTGTTACGTGAACCCACTCGTATGCCCTTTTTAAGTGAAGAAACAGCGTTCGGTGGCCGAAGGGAAAGCCAATTCAAATGCCTTTCAAATGGCATCATAACGTTATTAAAAACATCAAAAAAATAAGGAGATTACATTTATGACAATAAATAAATCATTCAGCCCAAAGCAATGGGCTAACATCAATACTGCGGAACAAATCCGCACAGTGGCCAATCGTATCGTGGAGATGGGTATCGACATCACCGCAGGCTATAACCGTTGGCGCAACATCGCCTTTGGTATCTCGCTCGAAATGGGCGAGGAAGGCAGAAGCTTCTTCCACGACATCAGTCGATTCTATGCCGATTACAACCACAAGGAATGCGACAAACTCTATGACGACTGTATCAAGCGACTCAATTCCAACAGCAACCATTCTGGCATCAGCATTGCTTCTTTCTTCGGTTATGCCAAGGAAGCAGGGGTTAACATTACCATGGGAGTTGCTAACAGCACAAAAAACGCAATCTCTACAAACATTGCAAATGATGCAAACCTTGCAAACTCTGCAAATGATGCAAACACAGAAGACCCCATTCCTCTGCCAACCTTCAGCGACAAAGTAGCCACCAACTTGCCCCCAATCTTCAAGGACATCACAACCCTGGGCAAGACACCTACCGAGAAAGACATGCTCTTGCTTGCCTCCATCACCATTCTGAGCGGAGCCTTTCCAGAGGTCTTCGCCATCTATGATGACATGCGAGTATATCCTAACCTCTTCACCTTCCTCGTGGCAAACGCTGCCAGCGGCAAAGGACGTACCTCTGCTTGCCTCAAGCTGGTGAGTCTTATAGAGCAAGAAATACGTGAGACCAATAAACAGGAGGTGGACGATTACCAACAGCAACTTGCCGACCTGCGTGCCTTGGGCAACAAGAAGTCCGTTGCCATGCCTATGCCCAAGGAACCGCCTTATCGCTCAATGTTGATACCAGCCAACTGTTCCTCTACCGCTATCTACCAAGCCCTCCACGACAACCACGACCAAGGCATCACCTTCGAGACTGAGGCTGATTCGCTCGCCAACACCCTCAAGAGCGACTATGGCAATTTCTCCGATGGTCTGCGCAAGGGTTTCCACCATGAGGACATCACCTATCGACGTCGCAAGGAGAACGAGCACGTGGAGATTCACAACCCTAAATGGACGGTCTATCTCACAGGTACACCAGGACAGGTGAACAACCTCATCCCTTCACCAGAGAACGGACTTTTCTCCCGCTTTCTCTTTATGAAGGTGGATATTCCTGCCAAATGGCACAACGTGTTCAGCAAGGCTAAGCGCACCATCGATGAGGAAATGGAAGCCATCGGCAAGCGTGTGTTCCGCATCCATCAGCATTTGGTTGCTAGCAAGAGTATGAAGCCAAAGACTGGTCAGTCCTACTCGAATGACATCCTGTTTGAACTGACTGATGCACAAGGTGAGCAATTCAACAAATACTTCGAGAGCCTAGTGGAGGAATACAAGAACATGTTGGGCAGAGACTTTGTGGCAAGCATCTACCGACTGGGACTGAGCACCTTCCGCATCGCCATGGTTTTGAGTATCGCAAGATTGGAGGAAACGCTTTCCGAAAGTTCCACAACCTCCATCTCTGAGAATGCAACAACCTCCATTATTTGCCGAGACGAAGACTTGGACAATGCCATAACCATCGCCGACACACTGATGCAGCACGCCGCAAAAATCTTTGCCACGCTTATGCCAAACAAGGAGGAAGACGGAACATTGGGAATCAAACTAAGCCCTAAGAGCGAAAGACTCTTCGAGAACCTTCCCGACAAGTTCAATCGCCAAACGGTTCTTTCTATCGGAAAAAAGCTTGGCATTCCTCAGCGCACAGCCGAGAAATATGTAGGCGAATATGTCAACAAGCACGGTCTATGCAAACGAACAGGAAACGGCGAATATGAGAAGGTTAAGCAACAAAACGCAGACGAGCGCAGCCTCCTACCGATGCTTGGAAAGTGCTGAAAAAAGTAGTATCTTTGCAATGTGGTTAGGAAACGAGGGCTACGGACCATGATTTAGCTCAACGGCGACAAGACTTGCTCTGTACCCTCTCCGTACCTGCTCCGTACCAAGTCTATACATGCTCCGAGAAACTTAGTTTTGAGGGGATAAAGATAGAATTCATTTAGTGTTTAACAATTTAATATTAAAGAAAGGAACAAGATTATGGGAAAAATTAAACAAGGTATCCTTGGTGGATTCAATGGAACCGTAGGAACAGTAGTTGGTGGTAGTTGGAAGGGCATGGCTTACATGCGTGGCAAGGCCCAGAGTATCAAGAACCCTCGTACCGAGAAACAGATGTCACAGCGCATCAAGTTTGGTATGGCACAGAAGTTTGTCAAGGTGATGACAGCCTATTTGAAAGTGGGTTTCCGCAACTACACCCAGCACCAGACAGCCACCAATGCGGCCATGAGCCACACCGTGCGCAACTGCATGGCAGGCAAGTATCCCGCCTTTGGTATCGACCCTAGCAAGGTATTGGTGAGTAGCGGTTCCTTGATGCCGGGCCGTTTCTGCACGGTGAAAGTGGCAAGCAACGTGGCGACCTTTTCCTGGGAGGACAACTCTGACGAGAGCCACGCCAGCATCGACGATTTCGCCATGCCTCTCGTCTACAATTTCACAAAGGGCGAGGCAGTATTCACCACCGAAGATGCGAGTCGTATAGATTGCAAAACTGTGTTGAAACTCCCTGTCGATTGGTCTGACGACCTTCTCTCCTGCTACATCGCCTTTGCCTCAGTGCAAAACTCAAGCGTGAGCAACTCTGTGTATGTAGGTGACGTGAAGAGCGATGGCAGTGTGGAGCAAGGTGCCAACGGCATCCTCTACAACGACGGTGTCATCGACAAGAACAAACCAAACGAGGGTTCTAACAAGGGTGACAATGGCGACAGCAGCACTACCACCCCAACAAATCCTAGCGAAGGAAGCGGTGACGATGGTCTAGAGTAACCTCATTTCTAAACAAAGAGGGTGTGTCACAGACTTATGACACACCCTCTTTTTGTTATCTTCATCCTTCTATCTGCGTATTTGGCCAATTCACCAGATATAGCATTTCGGTGGCTCGGGTAAATGCAGTATAGAGCCAGTGGATATAATCGGGAGTAAGCATATCATCCGTCATATAGCCCTGGTCTACATAGACATGCGACCACTGTCCGCCCTGCGCTTTATGACAGGTAACGGCATAGGCAAACTTCACTTGCAGAGCATTGAAATATGGGTCTTGCCGGATTGCCTTCATACGGTCTGCCTTCAGTGGTATGTCCTGATAATCTTCCTCTATCTTATGGAAAAGCTGCTCTTGCTGATCATGGGTCAAAGCAGGAGCCTCACTCGTCAAAGTGTCCAGTAATACCGTAGCCTCCAGTTCATAATTATCATAATCGGGGAATTTCAACAGAAGGGTGGCAAAATGAAAGCCGTAGAGGTCGATGCGACGGCTCACCTTCATCACCTTCGCCCTATCTCCATTAGCCAGAAAAGCAGGAAGTTCGTTACTTTGAACTTCTTTACTTTGAACTTTGAACTTGGAACTCGGAACTTTATGATTAGCTAAACTATTGAATTGGCTTTCCCTTCGGCCGCCGAACGCAGTTTCTTCACTCTTCACTTTTCGTTCTTCACTTACTTTCTTCCTCTCCTCCTCCATCCAATAATAATTGTTCTTCACAATCATCAGCATGTCGCCACTCTCCAGTTCCTCTTCCCTATCAAGCACCATGTTGCGGATGCCCTGGTTGAAGATGTTGGCGCGCTTGTTGCTACGAGTCACCACAATGGTATCGTCAAGTCCTACATGATGATAGCTGTCGCCAAGAGCCTCGATGAGTTCTGCGCCCGGCATCTCCCTGATATCCGAGAAACCGGAGAAACGGATTTTAGGCAGTTGGGTAATGTCATCGTGGGTAATCATCTGACGGATGCGGGTAGCATTAAAGAGAATGCCCGACTGCTGACTCTGACGGACTACCTCGTTCAAATCGCACTCATAAACCGACAGTCCATACCCCTGGAGCATCGCAGCAGAAAGGGCTGGTGATTCTTCCTCACCAACAGGAGGCAACTGTGCCTTATCGCCAATCAGCAAGAGTCGGTCGTTACGTCCCTGATACACAAAATGAATCAGATCATCTAGCAGACAACCGCTGCCAAAGGTGGTTCCGCCCAATCCCAGATTGGCAATCATCGAAGCCTCATCTACCATAAAAAGCGTATCAGTATAGAGATTATCATTGAGATTGAACTGTCCATCCACTCCGGCAAACGCCTTTTCGCGATAGATGCGGCGATGAATGGTATAGGCAGGCATCCCGCTGTTCAGAGAGAAGACCTTAGCCGCCCTACCCGTAGGAGCAAGGAGCATCACCTTCTGGCGAACAGCACGGAGCGTACGGACGATAGCACCCGAGAGCGATGTCTTACCGGTACCCGCACTACCCCGGAGAATCATCACAGCATGAGGATTACTATCCGTCATAAACTGCACGAAAACATCGAGTGCCTGAGCCTGTTCTGGGGTTGGCGGAAAGCCAAATTGCTGTAATATCTGATATTTTAACTCTTCAATGTTCATATTTCGAAAACTTTTAGTATCTTTGCAGAAAATTTACTGCACCTATTTGCTGTGCAAAAGTAATAATACTTTTTGAAATGAGAAAAAGAATAAAGAATAATTATATTTTGGGAGCATGCGTCATCATCATGATGCTACTCTGTATTCTGAGTGTAAGCCAGCCCATCCGCTTCCAGAAAGCCATGGCTAGCAGAGAAGCAGAGGTGAAGGAGAAACTGATGCAGATACGTCAGGCTGAAGAGAAATACAAGGCGAAACACGGCGTATATACAGGCGATTTTCCGACACTGGTAAAAGGCAAATTCTTACAGGAAGATGCCCAATACATTCCCTATGCCGGCGGTAAGAAGTTTACACTTGCTGCCACGGTTATCGTAGGAAAAAGCGGTAAGCAGATTCCGGTGATGGAATGTGGGGCCGGTTATGAAACCTTCCTTGACGGACTCGATGAAGGCTCCATCCAGCAGAAGATAGAGGAGGCCAACTATGCCGGCAACTATCCCGGACTCAAGATAGGCGATTTAACGACAGATAATAACAACGCAGGTAATTGGTAACAGATATGCAAATAAAAGGTAACAACATTCAGCAAGCACGCCTCACCATCCGCGTGAGCAGAAACACCCTCAGTTTTTCGGTAGTTGACCGTGAAGCTGAGCATCAGCTCATCTATGAACCTTATACAGTAAAGAGTGGTGTTTCGATGGCAGCCAACTTGCGTCAGGCTTTCAAGGAGAGTACTCTCCTGCAGCGGGGATACCAGAAGGTACGCGTATATCTCGATTCGCCTATCCTGCTGGTTCCTATCGAAGAATTTCATGAAGAGGATATCGATGTGCTCTATCAGCATGCCTTCAACAGTCATAACAGCGATGCCATTCTCTACAGAGTGCAACCGGAACTGAATGCGGTAGCGGTATTCCCTATCAACAAGGATTTGAAAATGGTGGTAGAAGACAACTTCAAGGATGTCCGCTTCACACCTATCATGCAACCGATGTGGCACTATCTGCATCATCGCAGTTTCACCGGCATTCACCGCAAGCTCTATGTTTATTTCCACGACAAGAAACTGGACGTTTTCGGTTTCGAGAAGAACCGTTTCAAATTTTTCAACTCGTTCAATGCCGAGCATGCCAAGGATGCCCTCTATTTCATTCTCTATGTATGGAAGCAGTTAGGATTCAACCAGATGCAGGATGAGTTGCATGTATCAGGCAATGTTCCGGATAAGGATTGGTTCCTCTACAACACGAAACTCTACATCAAGAAGACCTTCATTCTGAATCCTGCCGCCGAATTCAACCGTGCGCCCATCACAGAGATTAAAGGTCTGCCATTCGATTTGATGGCGCTGTACTTAAGTAAGTAAAGTGCGTTGACAAAAAGGCGCTAGCCCCACTCAACATTCAACATTTAACATTCAACATTTAATATTCAACATTCAACATTAAAACAAATGAGAATCATAACAGGACAATATAAGGGACGCCATTTCGACATTCCACGTTCGTTTAAGGCACGTCCGACAACAGATTTTGCAAAGGAGAACATTTTTAATGTTCTGCAGGGATATATTGATTTCGAAGATACCTCTGCCCTCGACCTCTTTGCCGGCACGGGCAGCATTTCGCTCGAACTGGTATCACGAGGCTGCAGCCGGGTAATTAGCGTAGAGGCCGACCGCGATCATGCCAACTTCATACGCCAATGTTTCCAGAAGTTGGGCGAAGACAAAGATATTCTGATTCGTGGTGATGTATTCCGTTTTCTGAAGACCTGCAAGCAGAAGTTTGACTTTATCTTTGCCGATCCTCCATACGCCCTGAAGGAGTTGCCGCAGATTCCAGACCTCGTTCTGAATGGCGACTATCTCAACGAAGGAGGCATCTTCGTCTTTGAGCATGGCAAAGACTATGATTTCTCCGAGCATCCACGATTTCTGGAGCACAGAAGTTACGGAAGCGTAAACTTCTCAATATTCAGATAGAAAAAAAATCCCCGTTTGCACCAGACAAGATGCAAACGGGGATTTATTCGTTACAGCAGCGGCGAGAGTAATCTTACCGTACTCTCGAAAAGGCGCTGCAGGAACGGACGTTTTACGAAATAAGATACATCATCTACCAGGATGCTCTTCGCCTCATCCCGCAGATAGACAGCCTTCACGCGCTGTGCCATCTCCTCATCAAAGAAGAACGCATTCGCTTCGAAATTATTCTCAAAACTCCGGAAGTCGATATTCGTACTGCCTATCGTACAGAGATTATCATCACTTACGAGCAATTTACTATGATTAAAGCCTGCCGTATAGAGATAAACCTTTACGCCAGCCTCTATCGCCTCCATCACATACGAACGTGATGCCCACTCAACCAGTTTGGCATCAGCATGACGGGGCAACATCAGACGGATATCCACACCCGCCAGAGCTGCTGTTCTCATGGCAAACAATACAGGTTCGGTTGGCAAGAAATAAGGCGTTTCCATATACACATACTTCCGGGCCTGAAGCAGGATGCGGACATAGCCCTGCATGATATCAGGCCAAGGACTGATAGGACTGCTCGTAACTATCTGTACGAGACAATTGTTGTCGATATGCGCACTGACCGGCGGATAATACTGGCGACTGGTAACCAACGTACGGTCTACGAAATACCAGTCTACCAGAAAGGCTCTCTGAATGGCGTAAACGCCACCGCCCTCAATGCGGAGATGCGTATCGCGCCAAGTCTGTTTCTTATCACCCTTCACATAGCGCAGAGCTATATTCATGCCGCCGATAAAGCCCACCTTACCATCTATGACACAGAGTTTGCGGTGGTTACGATAATTTACCTTACTCGTAAAAGCCGGAAAGCGGACTGGCATGAACGAATGTACATCAATGCCTGCATCACGCATACGTTCAAAGAATTCTTCCTTCACCTTCCAGCAGCCTACATCATCATAAATCAGTCGCACCTCTACTCCCTGCTCCGCCTTATCAATCAAGGCATCGGCTATCAGATATCCCAAGGCATCAGCTTCGAAGATATAGGTATCGAGATGAATATGATGCTTTGCCTGTCCTATATTATATAATAAGGTAAGGAAGAAATCGTAGCCATCGGTATAAATATCCACCTGATTATCTTTAAAAGGCAGCGCCCAACTCTGGTTGGCAAAGAGATTCATCAGCGGTTTATTGCTGTCTGGCAGATGAAGATTCTCCTGCTCTACGAACTCGAGCATGGAGCGCTTGGTGAGCTGGTCCATGCTGCGGTCGCTGATAAGCCGTTCCTTGCGGGTATTCTGTCCGAAGAAGAAATAGAAGATGATACCCACAAAGGGGATGAAGAAGAAGACCAATATCCATGCCATCGTCTTGGCGGGCTGACGATTGTCCATCAAGACGGTAATGATAGCCGGAACGGTTATCACGACATAAAGCAACAGATATATCCAGTGAAAATAAATCATATAGCGTTTCTCCTTTTAAATCTCTAATACTTCTTTACAGAGTTCCTCCCCACAGGACAGGAGTTCCGGTTAATTGAAGATATTGTTTGCCTGACTCGCCAGAAGCGTGTTCATCTGCTTGAGTTTCATAAACTCCTGCAGCAGTTCACGATTGGTCGGATTCTTGGCAAACTCCTGCTGTACCTCAATAATACGCTGAGCAATATAATGAGTACGGAAGCTCAAGATGTCTTTAAAGACAAACTGACGGAGCTTATCGGCGCTCATCTTCATCTGCAGACTAGCCGTAGATACCTCCTGGTCACCTGTAGGCAAACCTGCCAACCTGCTGATTTCCGGATTCGGATGATTGGCAAAATAAGTTTCGGCGACAAAATCATCTTCTTTTTCGAGATGCTCCACAGCCTCCTGCATAATCTGATTATATAAATCATTATGAAACTTAAAGCCATCTCCACCCAAATCAAGACTGATATACTGGGCCACAGCTACCTCCACATCATTTCCGTCTACATCCTGTACCGTGATGAGCTGGTCGCCATGATGAATAATCAACTGTACCAGAAGGCCTTCTACTTCCAGAAGTTTATCCAGTGGGGTAACCGCTCTCATCACCGATTGCGCCTGCTGCGCTGCCGCTACAGGCGAATCTTTCAATCCCGCAGCACGTCGCTCTGCCTTTACCTGCTCACTCATACCGTTGCGCACAAAATTATTCAAGGCATTCACGATAATTGCCTCGTTCACGCCCAAACGGTGAGAACAGTCGGTGATATAAGAAGCGCGCGTTATCTGATTCTTGATTTTCGAGATGCTCTCTACAATCGAATTGATAGCCTGGCTTCTCTTTACAGGGTCTGTCACGCCACGCAGCAGAATATCGGTCTTAAACTGTATGAAGTCGGTCTGATTCTCCTGAATATATCTTCTGAATTCCTCTGCCGAATGACTGCGGGCGAAACTGTCAGGGTCATTGCCGTCAGGGAGGAAGAGTACCTTTACGTTCATCTCTTCTTCGAGCAACATATCTGTACCTCTCAGCGCAGCATGAATACCCGCATTATCGCCGTCATAGAGAAGAACGATATTACTGGTAAAGCGGTGCAGCAATCTAATCTGATGCACGCTCAGCGCCGTACCCGAGTTGGCCACTACATTTTCGATGCCACACTGATGCATCGAGATAACATCGGTGTATCCTTCCACCATGAAGACACAATCCTCCTTGGCTATCGCCTTCTTGGCCTGATAGAGTCCATAGAGTTCGCGCTCCTTATGATAGATAACGCTATCAGGCGAGTTGACATATTTCTGGCTGATGCCCTTGGTTCTGCTGTCGAGCACTCGTCCGCCAAAAGCTACCACCTTGCCGCTCACGCTGAACCAAGGGAAGATGGCTCTGCCCGAGAAACGGTCAAGAATATTATCCTCACCCGACTTATTGCCGGCTTCGTCCTTATCCACCTTGAAGCAGAGTCCCGTATCAACCAGATATTTCGGATTATAGCCAGCCGCCTTAGCCGCCTCAACAAGAGCAGTACGCTTAGGGAGCGCAAAACCCAACTGGAATTTTCTGATGATATCATCCCTGAAACCTCTTCCTCGGAAATAAGCCATACCGATAGCGATACCATCCACATCATGCAAGAGAATATCCTGGAAATATTTCGCCGCCCAATCGTTGACGATAAACATGGATTCTCTTTCGCTCTCGCGCTGTTTTTCTTCATTGGTCAGTTCCCGCTCCTGAATTTCTATTTTATATTTCTTGGCGAGCCAGCGAAGAGCATCGGGATAGGTCATCTGTTCCAGTTCCATCAGAAAGTTGATTGCATTGCCTCCCTTTCCGCAGGTAAAACAATGACAGATACCTCTTGTTGGAGATACAGAGAAAGATGGATTGGAATCGTTATGAAAAGGACACAAGCCGACATAATTGATGCCACGCTTCTTGAGCGTAACAAATTCAGATACCACCTCTTCTATCTTGGTGGCATCCATAATTTTTGCTATCGTCGGTCTGTCTATCATTATATATATTCTTTTTTCTGTTTTTACTATGCAAAATTACTATTTTTCTTTGAAAACACAAAGAGAAACGGACAGAAAAGTAAAAATGAAACATATTAAAAACTAAAGTTTACATAGAACAAGGTATATTCGGATAGTTTTGGCTACCTTTGCAACCGGCAAAAACACATTGCTGACAATCAGATAAAATAACAACAAAATAAATAAATATGAAACTAAACAACATCAAGCGAACATTCCTGGCAAGCGCTGCCCTGCTCTCAACAATCAGCATGAGCGCAGCCGACAGATTTGTAGATTTCGAGCAAGGAGACTTGCTGCTGAATGCCAATAACCGGGTAGAAATCTACATGGACACCAACGACTGCAAAGGAGTGAGCTATGCTGCTCATGCCCTGCTGAAAGATATAAAAAGTGTGAGTGGAGCCACAGCCACCCTCACCTCGGATGCCGGTTTTCAGAAAAAAGACGACACAGCCCGACCAGCTATCCTCGTAGGTACCATCGGCCATTCAGCAGCCATCGACCAACTGGTAAAACAGAAGCGCATCAACGGAAATCTACTGAAGGGCAAACGTGAAAAGTTTATCATCACGCTCATAGATGGTCAGCTCGTCATCGCAGGCAGCGACCGACGAGGCACCATCTATGGCATCTACGAACTCTCGCAGCAGATGGGTGTATCGCCTTGGTATGACTGGGCAGACGTGCCTGTAGAGCATCACGATTCCATTTTCGTAAACAAGGGTATCTATACAGATGGCGAACCAGCCATACGTTATCGCGGTATCTTCCTCAACGATGAGGCGCCTTGCCTAACGTCATGGGTAAAGAACACCTACGGCACCGGATATGGCGACCACCGTTTCTATCAGCGCGTCTTCGAACTGGTATTGCGACTGAGAGGTAACATGATGTGGCCTGCCATGTGGGGTTGGGCTTTCTACGCCGATGACCCTGAAAACGAGAAGACGGCAGATGAGATGGGCGTAGTGATGAGTACTTCCCATCATGAACCGATGGCCCGCAACCACCAGGAATACGCCCGCAACCGAAAGGGATGGGGACCATGGAACTATCAGAAGAACAAGACAAACCTGCAGAAGTTCTTCCGTGAAGGCATTGAGCGAATGAAAGGAACTGAACAGATTGTAACCATCGGAATGCGCGGCGACGGCGATGAAGCGATGAGCGAAGAGGCAGATACGAAGCTGATGACCAACATCATCAACGACCAGCGCAAGATTATCGCTGACGTAACCGGCAGAAAGGCTAGCGAAACCCCACAGGTTTGGGCACTATATAAAGAGGTGTTGGATTACTACGACAAGGGCATGAAGGTGCCTGATGACGTAACCCTCCTGCTCTGCGATGACAACTGGGGTAACGTGCGCCGTGTGCCGAATGCCAAGGAACGCAAGCACAAAGGCGGTTGGGGCTTATACTATCACGTAGATTACGTAGGTGCTCCAAGAAACTCAAAGATGCTCAACGTTACTCCTGTGCAGAATCCTTGGGAGCAGTTGACACTTGCTTACGAGAATGGCATTGACCGTCTCTGGATTCTCAATGTTGGCGACCTCAAGCCGATGGAATATCCTATCAGCCAGTTTATGGACATGGCTTGGAATCCACGTAAATACGATGTAAACAACATCACCCGCCATACCCGCGACTGGTGCGCACAGCAGTTTGGTGAATCGCAGGCCGATGAAGCTGCCCGCATTCTGAACCTCATCTGCAAGTACAACGGCCGCTGCACCCCTGAGATGCTCGACAAGAACACCTACAGTCTGGAAAACGGTGAATGGCAGGAGGTGGTAAATCAGTATCTCCAGCTCGAAGCCGATGCGCTGCGCCAGTACAACAGTCTGCCGGCATCCTATCACGATGCCTATCGCCAGATTATCCTCTTCCCTATCGAGATGATGAGCAATCTGCACCAGATGTATTTTGCCCAAGCACAAAACCACGCCCTCTACAAGCAGGGCAATCCGAAGGCGAATGTATGGGCTGATGAATGCGAGCGCCTCTTCAAGCGCGATTCACTCATCTGCGACTATTACAATCATAAGATGGCTGGCGGCAAGTGGAACGGCATGATGACCCAGAAGCATATCGGCTACAAGAGTTGGAATGATGATTTCGAGAAGGATACCTGTCCGGAGCTCTTCCGGGTAACCTCCAAGGATGGAGTGATTATCAGCGAAAACAACGGCGTGGTAGAAATCGAAGCTCCTTACTATAGCAGCAAGACGGATGCTGCCGAAGCAAAATGGACAGAGATTCCATTCATGGGCAAAAGCGTATCGGCAATGACTCTGATGCCGTATACCAAGAGTGTAAAGGGAGCCAGCATCACTTACAAGTTTAAGATGCAAGTTAGCAAAACTTCGGATGGCAAGGCATTTAATGGCAAGCAGAAGGTTCGCATTCATGTGATTACCAAATCAACCTTGGATTATCCCAACAAGGGCGGCTTAACCTATGGTGTAAGTTTAGATGGCGCTTCTCCTGTAGAGGTTAACTTCAACAAAGATTTGAACGAGAAGCCGGAGAACATCTACAATATCTATTATCCAACGATAGCCACTCGCATCGTGGACAAGGTGATAGAGCTAGAACTGCCAGCCTCATCCGATGGCATCCACACCCTCACCCTCACTCCTAACGACCCAGCCATCGTCTTCGAGAAAATCGTGATTGATGGAAGAAAAGGGAAAAAGAGTGTCAAGGTGATTTAAAGGTAGCATATAATAAAGGTATAGGCACGCACCCACGAAAGGATGCGTGCCTATTCTTTTTACGCAAACTATCACTATCTTCTTATGTTCCATACTTCGTAACATTCATTTTTACATAAACAATCACAATAGTAACAAATAAATGAAAAAAAAGAGTATTTTTTAAATCCTTTTTGAGAAATATACGTTTATATGAGTAAAGTTAGAAACATAAAAACAAGAAACGAATGAATATAGACAAACCAAAACTCATAAAACAACTGGAGAGTCTTGTCGACAATCGGCAAGACTGGCTATTTCGTTTTGCCTATATTCGAATCGGGCAACGTGAGGATGCAGAAGATATTGTGCAAGAGGTGCTGCTTGCAGCTTTCAAGAAACTGAAAGAAGGGCAACAACTGGAAGAGTTGGACCGCTACATCATTCGCTCTGTTAGCAACGCATGCCGAGACTACTTGCGCAAAAATCGTCCGCAAATCATAGCTATCAATGAAGCGGTAAGCATACCTAACAGCAATGGTGACAAACAAATACACGAGGAATTTCTCAGAATATCAAAACTGCTGGAAGATATTCCACAGGAGCAAGCGGAAATCGTAAGAATGAAATGTTACGACAACTTGACGTTCAGAGAGATAGCCGAACTGGAGGAGATACCAGAAGCTACCGTGAAATCTCGCTATCGCTATGCCATCCAACATATCCAACAACGACTCAGAAAGGAGAAAAGTATATGAAAGATCAAATGAACATCCATAATGACAAAGGATTTGAGGATATAGAGCAACTGCTCCAACCTCAATGTGATTTCCATGCCTCCTCCCAAACCAAGCAACAAGTAATAGAGAAGGCAAGGAAGAGCTTGGTCAGCCATCGCACCTTGCGTATCTTTCCATGGATTTGCGCAGCATGCGTGGCTGGCATCATCGCTATCATCCTGCAACCACCCAAGGATACCACTTCTGCGTCGGGCAATGCGACAATGGCTGTGAGAAAGGCTACACAGCCGATGCAAAAAGCTATGATGCAAGAAAAGAATTTGACGGCAGAAAAGGAAAATACAGCAGAAAAAGCCATCACAGAAGAGAGCAGAACATACGAGAAGAAAAAGACTTTCGCCAAGTTCAATGCTCCCAAAAGGGAGGCAAAACCTAAGGCTGAGTTTGGAGATGACATGCCAGACACCGAAGAAAAAGGTCCGGTACTCTTCCCTATGTCAACCTTGCCCGAAGAGCATCTTTTCAAAATGCAGACAGCAGAAGTTCAAGCCACTACAAGCAATGCCGTGCAAAGTGAGGATGACCGCCAACAAATACGGCGAATCACCGTAAAACTCTAAAGAAAGTATATATAAAAGGTATAAACATTAAAGAACAAAGAACATGAAAAAGTATGTCATATATTTATTACTCATGATGTTCTCATCAATGGGAGCACAGGCACAAAAGTCTTATTTCAAAGAGGCTTTGGAGAAATTGGTAAGCAACAAGGCGTTCACCATGAATCAATCAGGAGCAAAAAATGAGGTTGGTGACACAGCACAATGGAGTTGGAAAAAATATCGCTTTAAAACTCTCAAGAAAGACAAGTTTCTCAAGGAACTGGACAGAATCAACAAGGCTTTTCAAAAAGATTGCAATCAGCCTGTAACTGACTTTTACTATATGGTAGATGGAAACAACAACCCACTTAAAACATGGATGAACTTTGACATATCTGTAGGCAACGACCTTATTATGGTTGGAAATTTCTCGGCATATAGCGTCCTTATCAATCGCCAACAAATGGGTCACTCTGGCATGCGCAGAGTCTGTGCCATAGAATGGGGCCATATCATAGAGAATGGTTTGGTTAACGAAAAAGGCTATGAAGGAAACATCAGCATCGTAGAAGGAAAAGCTCCTTTAAACAAGCACCGCGTGGCTGATGAAATAAACCAGCAAACATATAAAGCCCCGCAATATACAGTCGATTTAACAATCCCAAAAGACACCATAAACGAAAAGGCTGCTCCAAAAGAAAAGACCAAAGAAGAAAAAGAAGAAGTGCCTAACGAGCAATTGACCAAGATGCTTAAAGATGCTCAGACCAACCTAAAAGGCAACTTTGAGATTATTGGTAAGCGTGACCCTGAACTTTGGGACCGTGGCTATTTTATCTGTTACAAAGACGAAACAGATATGTATGTAGAACCCATCCTTGTGGCTACCAACGGCACTAACTTCTCATACAAGCACGACCTGAAGGACATTACCATGGGAAGAGTGAGAGCACTGATGAAAGATGGAACCATCTGCTCGGAATGGATAGACATTCCTTTTGTACCAGGAGAGATAGCAGAGCTAAGCGTACACAATGGTTACTACAGCCTCACAGGATCAAGTTTCTATAAGCAGTGGGTGGAAGAGGAAAGCAAGAACCATGATGGATGGGACGAGCGCAAGTATACGGATTACGCACTCAGCAATATCCATTCTCCTGGCATCATCTGCTATCTGTTCTATCAGCATTTGATAAAAGGTTCTTCGAATCAAAAGAAAATATTCAAAGCCCTCCCAACAACTCTACAAGAGAATCATGTGGGTCGCTTTATCAAAAAGCATATGAACAATAAATTATAAAAATCTCAACTTTCAGTCACATTCATTTAATACATATGTGATGTAAGAAAGGACATACTGCATAGAACCCAATGCCACCTCTATCAGTTTTGATGGAGATGGCATTTTTGCTCCAAATTAGCGCATCCCCAATAGAGGTAAATTTCAATGCCGACATGAATGAGAAGCCAGAGAACATCTACAGCATTTACTATCCTACGATAACCACTCGATGAGTAATTTCTATCATTTTTACTCATTCAGAATGAGTAATTCTGAGCAAAACCACTCATTCTAAATGAGCGTTTCTTGAAAAACGCCTTTTATTCACCTTCTACCTTGCATCCACTGAACCCCATTTCCTGCGCCTTCTCAGGTACGAAGGTGTAATAGATAGTCTCAGCCTCATCACATACCTCCCCTGCGAATTGCCAAGGGTGAGATGGATGGTAACAATGTTGTGACTTATATGATGCAAGGAAACAATTATAACGATGCAAGAAAGCAATTATAACAATTGCGTGACATTTGTCATGCGATTATACGACACTTATCATACGGTCGGATGACAAATGCCGTATAATCACATGACATATACCAATGTTTAAATAAACCTAATAGTTTACACCAAAAGATACAAGTTATCACATTATTATATATATTTGCATCATCTTTCATAGAAGACAAAGAATATAGAAAACAACGAACCATCAAACAACAAGAAATATGGAACTGAAATACGACATTTACATGCTCAACAATGCCCAGGGCACAGGAGAAAAGCGCCAATACGTTCGTATCGTGCAGCATGAACCTATGACCGAGAAGCAACTGCAAGAAAAAATCCAGAGCCGCTGCTCACTCACCAAGGGAGATGTGGCTGCGGTGTTGGCAGAGCTTCATGACCTTTTGGTGGAAGAATTCTCCATGGGACGCCGCTTTTATATCCCAGAGATAGGCTACTTCTCCATGTCGGCTAGCCTAGAGATGCCAGAGGAGAATCCAGACAAGAAGATTACGGGCAAGGAAGTACGCATCACCGGCATCAACTTCCGACCAGAAGGTAAGCTAATGGAGGAAGTACAGCGCAACGTCCATTTCGTCCGCTCCCGCTATTCCAACCAATCTACAAAATACTCCGAGGAAAAGATGTTAGAGAATATCAAGGAGTATCTTCAAAAGAATCGTTACATCACCACTCGCATCCTGCGCATCCTCTTTGGCTTGACTCCTTACATGGCACAGAAGTGGCTCAACCATTTCTGCGAGAAAGGCATCATGGAGAAGGAAGGCACCCAGCATGCTCCTATCTATTTCTTGAAGTGAAGGGAGGAAGAAATTCTATATTTCAATTTAATCATCATTATTATGACAAAGGAAGAGCTGATAGACAGAATCAACGACATCGAATGGGAGGACTTCGAGGCTAAGGAGGCCAAGAGCGAACTCCCTAAGAATATATGGGAAACCGTAAGTGCATTCGCCAACACTTCCGGCGGATGGATAGTGCTTGGAGTAAAGCAGAATGGCAAGAAGTTTGAAATATCAGGAGTTGACAATGCAGAGAAGTTGGAACAAGACTTCTTGGGCACCTTGCGTTCCCAAAAGTTCAATGAGCCAGTCGATGCCAAGAGCATGCTCTATCATATAGATGGGCATAGGGTCTTGGCATTTCATATTGCCTCATCACCCCACAAGCCTATCTACTATAACAATCCACAGAATACATTCATCCGATTTGGCAGTGGAGACCAACGAGCAACCAATGGTGAGATAACCGCCATGTTTCATAACCAATCATTCGGCATCAAGTCTGAGCAAATACTCTTAGACTCAGACCTCTCCATGCTCAATGAGGATACCATTCGTGACTATCGCAACTACTTCAAGCTCTATAGTCCTCGTCCTAATCTGATAGGCAATGACATCGCCGACTTCTGCAAGCGCATCGGAATTGCCGACAATGAGGGACATCTGAATTATGGTGGTTTGATGTGCTTTGGCAAAGAAGAATGGGTTCGCCGTTATGTTCCTACGTTTTGGATGGACTTGGTGGAGATTCCAGGTAGAAGTGTAAGAGAAGCCCGAACCCGCTATACCTACCGCATTCCCGAGCAAGAGAACCTTTGGGAGTATTTTCAGATTATGATCAGGAGACTGCGCCTCATCGTGGATACGCCTTTCATGATGAACGATGAGGGTTTCAATGTGGAAGACCGCTCGCAGTTTAAGATTTTGCGAGAAGCATTGGTCAACATGCTCTCCCACTTCGATCCATTCAGCACCATCCACTCGTGCATTCATATCTATACCGACAGAGTCGAGTTCTTCAATGCCGGTGGCTATCCTGTGCCAATATCTCAACTGGGCAACCATCTCTACTCCAATCCTCGCAACCCAATTATTGCCAAGATATTCAGACTGGTAAACCTATCTGAAACCATCGGCTATGGTTTCGATATGATGAACGAGTGGAAAGAAATCACTGGCAATGACGTGACTTTTGAGAGTGATATCTGCACCAGCACTGTCACTTTTTGGCTGGATAGTGACAGAGTTAGTGACAGAGCTACTAACAGAGCTACTAACAGAGCTACTAACAGAGCTACTAACAGAGCTGAAGGTGATAATACATATACAGATGCAACAGACAAAGTTGTATCCATTCTTAAATTCTGCAAAGAACCAAAATACAGAAAGGAAATATACGATTTAATTGGTGTTACGTATCAACAATGGAACTTCAAGGCATTCATCGAACCTTTGCTACTTCATGATTATCTGGAACTTACGGTTCCTGACAAGCCGACAAGCCCTAAACAGCAATACAGAACAACCAAAAAGGGACTTTTGTTCTTGGAGACTGTATAAACAGTAACTGAGCTGGTAACAGAGCTGGTAACAGAGCTAGTAACAGAGCTAGTAACAGAGCTAGTAACAGAGCAATAGTAACTATGTCGGTAACCATGTTGGTAACTATGTCACAAAAAATATAATATACAATGAGCAACTTAACATTATCAATAACAACCATCGGTGATTTACTTCTTCGCCAGAAGATAACGAATGGTGATAAGCCCATAGAAGATGTTAGCCTCAACATCCCTATCTATCAGCGACCATATAAATGGACAGCACGCAATGCCATCCAATTGCTTGATGACATCATCGAAGCGATGAATAGCAACAAAGAAAAGTATAGAGTAGGCACTCTCATCTTGCACCAGCAAAAAGGAGACCGTTATGACATTGTAGATGGGCAGCAACGTACCATCACTTTCTCTCTGTTATTAACTGCATTAGGCGAAAAGAATATCAGTTTCTTACAGCAGTCAGTTTACAACAATGAGCATAACTGTCGTAATATTCCAAACAATTATCAGGCTTTGTGTCGCCGCATAGGTAAGAAGTCTGAAGATAAAAATGATGAGCACAAGAAGGAAAAAGAAAGATTGAAAGGGTATATTGAAAATAATTGCGAACTGATTGTTGTAATTACAAAAGATATATCAGAAGCTTTCCAATTCTTCGATTCTCAAAATGCTCGTGGCAAGGCTCTCTATCCTCACGACTTGTTGAAGGCATATCATCTACGAGAGATGGCAGGTGTAAGCGAAGAAGAAACAGAAAAAATTGTCAAAGGATGGGAACAAGTCTCCCAAAGCAACTTGGCTAATCTTTTTGGCAACTATCTCTATCGCATCAAAGAATGGGTAAATGGTAACAAAGCTAATGTACTCAATGAACATAACATTCAAATGTTCAAGGGCATTACTCGTTATGCCAAAACTCCTTATGCCCAGTTCTTCAAGGCAGCATATTGCTATGCCGACATGGTAAATTCATCTGCAATGCCATTTGTATCAGGCATACGTAACATCAACGCTTTCCAATTGAATACACCAATCATTGCAGGTAAGCCTTTTTTCGAATATACTAAACATTACTATAACATCTTGAAAGATATTCAAGACAATAGTAAGTACGAAGGCTTTTACATCAACGACAATGAGATTGTAAAGACTCTCGATAAATATTTCAAGCGAGGAACGGGGAATGGTATAGCACGTTTGTTGTTTGACACATCAGTCTTACTTTACGTAGATAGATTCTGCCCAGAAACATACCCAACCAAAGAAGACTTGGCGCAATTTGAGCAATTCGTAATCTATGCCTTCATTTGGGCTTATTCTCTGAGAGCACAATATCGAAATTTGGGATGGTTGTCTGCACAAAACTATATTATGGGCGAGAGTAACAAATTTGGTATCATCAATGGCTTTAACATGTACCAATTAATTGCTCGACAAGATTCCCCAACATCCCTTCTCAGTGCCCTTGCCGACAAATTATGTTCTCTATCAATCGGAGACATATATGACGGTAGAGTACTTGAAAGCAGCAGTACTAGCAAAAATATAGATGCCAAAGATGAGAATGAAATTTCTTGCAATTACCTCTATTTCTTCAAGGAAAATGGATTTTATAAATAATGACAAGCATGAAAGATTTATCACATATTCTGAAAGAATGTTCTGTAAAAGACATCTATTATGTCAATAGTGGAACAGTTACCTACTACAAAATTCCCATCTATCAGCGTAATTACGCCTGGGAACGAGATGAGATTTCTGCATTAATAAAGGATATCTATGACTCCATGGTCATAGACAAGCCTATATACTATATCGGAACACTTGTAACCTTTAAACGTGACGAGAATGTATTCGAGGTTATAGACGGACAACAACGTCTTACTACAATATACATTATCCTCACTGCTATGGGCGAGAAGGTTACCAACAAACTTGCATATTCCTCACGCAAAGCTTCTACTCAAACCATAGAAGTCATATCTAAGTTTGAGAAAAATAAGGAAGTAAAAGATTCTGATTTTGGGGAGGAATATGACCTTGGCATAAAGAATGGCTATAACTTTGCCAAAGAAGCACTAAAGGAAATAGTAGGTGAAAATCAAGTTGATTTGGACAAATTCAAGGAGTATTTTTTGAACCATGTGCATATCATACATTATCGTGTGCCTAAGGATGTTGAGTTGAATCATTATTTTGAAGTAATGAACTCTCGTGGCGAGCAACTTGAAAAGCATGAAATTGTAAAAGCCAAATTGAGTGATCAACTGAAGAATGACAATAAAGCGATGGAAAAGTTCTGCAAAATTTGGGAGGCTTGTAGCGATATGAGTTTCTATATCCAACAAAAGTTACCTAACATGACTGAGATATTCGGTAAAGATATGAGCAACTTCAAGTTGGAGAGATTTGACGATTTTCCTATTGCGCCACAACAATTAGACAACTCCTTTGGGATGAAGACAATAGAAAAACTACTCGATATTCCTGTAAAAAAGGAAAAGGAGGTGAGCGAAATTGACTATAACGATTCGTTCCAACCAATCATTGATTTTCCAAATTTTCTGTTGATTGTTCTCAAAATTACAAGAATGCAAGAGAAAGATTTTAATCCATCAGACTTCACACTCGATGACAAGGAACTTATCAATGAGTTTGACAAAGTCAAGCTCACTCCAGAATTTGTCAAGCAGTTTGCCTATAACCTGCTATTGGCAAAATATTATCTCGACAACTACATGGTGCACCACATAAATGGTGAAGATAAAGCCATTGAGAATCCTTGGAAACTACAATATTACTGCAAGAAGGGCAAGTCTGCCTACATGGCAGATTTGATTGACAATGACAAGTCTAAACAAAGAGAGTTGGTTCATCTTTTATCTATGTTTGAGGTGGCATTTACAGCCAAGCAACGCAAGAACTATCTCTTCTACTGCTTGTTGCACCTATTCCAGGACTGGAATGAAGATAACTATTTGAAGTTCGTGAGAAATTTAGCAGACAAGTACTTCTTCGATGTATATTTGGATGCAAACAAACTGAATGAAAGAAACCAGCCAAAGCCAAATAGTTTCGATGAAACCATCATTCGGAATGGCAAACAGAGTGTTGAATTGGAAAATGTGGATTGTCCCTTCGATGATGTCTATCCCAAAGGTTCAAGCAATATACCTCTCTTTGTATTCAACTATACCGACTATAGATTGTGGAAGAAATACGCAGAAGAATTGCGAGGAAACAGAGCCAAGAAAGGTTCAAAAGCTAGAATTGAATTCTTTACCGCCTTGGGATGCAGCGACTTTGGCCTTGATACATTTGACAATTTCTATTTCTCTCGAACTCGCAAAAGCCTTGAGCATTACTATCCTCAGGCAAAAGCTGGAGAAGATAAGCCTATCACATCAGAAGAGATAAACTGCTTTGGCAATTTTGCCATGATTGGTTCCGATGCCAATAGTTCTGGCTCCAACTGGAATCCTATAGATAAGAAGAATCGTTATCTTGATTCCAAATCAAATCAAGTAAGCGTGGCTTCCTTGAAATTTAGAATCATGCTACAGATGTGTCAAGACAATTATGATGAAGGCATTAAAAATGGTATCAAGCGTGAATTTGGATACGAGTGGAATGCTGAAGATATGCAAAAGCATCAGGAAAAGATGCTATGCATCATCATGCAACCAACGCACTAGAATTACGCAATTTAAATAGGAAGGAAATATGAAACATTCATTAAATAGAGAAGAACTTATTGAGCAGCTAAAGGAACTAGCTGCTCAAAAGCTGCCAACGTATCTGGCAAATCACATGGGAGCCATGTGCTATGAACCTTCGATGATAGATAGTTTTTCCACAATATGCCAACATTGCCATCGTCCATTGACCTATCAAGCTTTCCACAGTGATGAAGAAATGTTCAACTCCATCATCAAAGAGATAAAAGATTTGGGATATGATGCGTCTCTTGAAGTAATATGTGGTTCATGCGCCCTAGAAGCGAAGGAAGAAGCAGAGTTTTTCGATTTACCATTTACTTCCGAAGATGATATCTGTGAGGAAAATGCGTACCATCTTTTCTGCTTCAAGACAAAAAGCGACAAGGACTATCATCAAGCTATAACTGATATGGAATCACTTTATGACTATCAAGCCGTATTGGCATTCTTAAAAGGAGAGTCTTATTTTGAAGATAGTTATGACCGCTACCATAGCATCATGGATGAACAAGACCCTATCAAGAGAATGACGGGAATAGAAATAAACGAAAATGATAGCAATGAAGAATAGCATACCCATACTTCCGAAGTCAGTCGCTTTGGAACTGACATATAGGTGCAATCACCATTGCTTGTTTTGCTCATGCCCTTGGTATGCGCCTAACTCTTCATATCCATTAGGAAAGGAACTATCCACCACTCAATGGAAATGGGTAATAGAAAAACTATATGACTATGGGGTAAAGACTTTCTCTTTGTCTGGCGGAGAAGCATTGCTAAGAGATGATCTTCATGAAATCATTGGACACATCCGAATGATTGGCAATCAAAGGAAGATGAATTATCCCATCATACTCATCTCCAATGGAAGACTCATGAACGAAGGACACCTCAAATACTTCAAGGAAATGAATGTTCATCTTAGCATGAGCCTTCCTGGCTACCTATCATTTGAAGAGCATACTGGAGTTGATAATGCAGACTACGTGTTAGAATGCTTTTCGAAAGCTAAAGAAATCGGCTTAGAATGCACAGCAAACATTACTGTTACGAGAAAGAACTATTATGAATTGTTCGAGACCATATCGCTTGCCATCATCAATGGTGCATCCGATATTCTTCTCAATCGTTTTCTGCCTGGTGGGCGTGGTTTACAATACATGAATGAGCTAAGTCTCTCGATGGAGCAAATCAATGGAATGCTTGATACTGCAGAAGAAGTACTAACATTAGCTAATCGCTATGGAAATGTGGGTACAGAAATACCAAAGTGCATCATAGCTTCTGCTAATTCATACAAAAGAATACATGTAGGGTATCTATGCGCTGCGGCAAAAGGATTCTTCGTTATTGATCCAGCAGGACAAATAAGAACCTGCAATCATTCTCCTCACATCGTAGGAAATGTATGCGAAGAACCTTGGATTAAGGATACAGATTATTGGAACAAATTTACATCCCGCTCTTATCAACCTACCTTCTGCAATGATTGTTCAACTAACCAGCATTGTGATTGTGGATGTAGAGAAGTAACCGATATTTTAGGACTTGGTATCAATGGAATTGAACCCAACTTAACTCTCAAGAAACAATAGTTTCTCTATAAAAGTGCCGATAGTGGTGCCAAAAGTCGTTTTTTAAAGCACTTTTAGCACCACTGTCAGCACTTTTTCCATTGATTTCATCCAATCAATTGGACGGTTTTATGCTTATTTTATCCAATCAATTGGACAAAAAGAGAGTCAACCTCTCTGATACTGACAATGGAATCATGAAATAAAAGGGGAAAGTGCCAAATCACTTTCCCTCTTTCTCCTCCATCCATTCTTCCAACACCTTGCAATATTCATCGTTTTGCTCGGCAAATGGCATGTGTCGGGCTCCTACGAAGAGATGCCACTTGGAATCTTGGATACCATCATAAAGTGTCTTTGCTACCAATGGAGTACAGAGGTCGTTGGTGCCACTCATCACCAAGCAAGGCACTTGGATTTCGTCCAGACAGTCGGTGTAATCATAATCACGGAGCGTACCAGTAGGAGTGTATTCATTTGGTCCCCAACCATGGAGATAAGCCTCAGCACCAACACGCTTCTTCCGGCGAAGACACTCTGGACTATCCTCCGTCACCTCACCGGCACAATGCAGGAGCATGAAGTGTTCATTCGCCTTGGCATACGCCTCGCTCGAAAAGTCATCCTTCGCCTCAGCCTCAGCGATGGCACGCTGGTCTTCCTCCGACATAAACTTAATCATGCGATGTTGCTCACTTGCCCAAAGCTTGCTGCTCGAAAGAGTGCTGCTGAGGATGGCTGACTTCACGCCCTTTGCTTGCTTCTCTATCAGATAGATGATGGCGAGCATGCCACCCCACGACTGTCCCAAGAGATGAAAATGGTCGATGTGGAGATAGTCGATGAGCGCACAGAGTTCGTTGAGCCAAGTCTCAGGAGTCCAGAGTTCGGGATGTCCCTCCACAAATGAGTTGCCACAGCCCAACTGGTCGTACATGATGACAGCTCTACCTGATTCCGCTACCCTATCCAATAGCTCGAAATAGTTGTGGGTACTGCCTGGTCCACCATGCAAGAGGATGATAGGGCTCTTGCCCTCCTCTGTTTTACCTACGATACGATAATATGTTTGATAGCCCATGAAGGGCATATATCCTTCTTTGATTTCCATTGTCTTCAAATGTTTTTATTGTTACCTAAACTGTGTTATCTAATTTTGCTGCTCCTATACCTTATTATATAGTCTTCATTATTCTTCATATTCGGTGGAGTTTTGGAAAGACATGTATATCACATTTATCATGTGCATATATTATGATGTGCAAAAATATAAAAAATATGGCAATTAAACAAATATATCTTGCTTATTTTATCAAAAGAACTTAAATAATTTGGCTGTTTCTAGCTAATGCAATATCTTTGCATTCTAAATAATAATGAAACCAAATAAAAATAGAATATATGTTTAGTGGAATCGTAGAAGAAATGGCTACCGTCGTAGCTATCAGACATGATAAGGAGAACATCGACTTTACGTTGAAGTGCTCTTTCGTTGATGAACTCGGCATCGACCAAAGTGTGGCGCACAACGGCGTCTGCCTCACCGTGGTGGAAATCAAGGACGGTACCTATACCGTTACCGCCATGAAGGAAACCCTGGACCGCAGTAATCTGGGTCTGCTCAAGGTAGGCGACAAGGTGAACGTAGAGCGTTCTATGGTGATGAACGGCCGTCTGGATGGTCATATCGTACAGGGACATGTGGACGAGACTGCCAAATGTATCGCAATGAAAGACGCTGATGGCTCTACTTATTTTACTTTCGAATATGAGCTCAACAAGGAAATGGCAAGAAAAGGCTATTTCACGGTCGACAAGGGCAGCGTTACCGTTAACGGCGTTTCGCTCACCGTTTGTGATCCTACAGACAACACATTTACCGTTGCTATCATTCCTTATACCAGAGAGAATACCAACTTCTGCGACATCGAAGTGGGAACGGTAGTGAATATCGAATTCGACATTCTGGGCAAATATATCGCTCGACTCAAGAGCTTTGAATAAGCCAGTAAAGTTAAGTACGGACGTTCTAAAAAACTTGCACATTTCTTGCGTTTTGCGCACAAAGCAAGACTAAATGGGCATTTTTTTAATAAAATATTTGCGTAAGCCATAAAAAAGTGTTACTTTTGCCCCCGTGTTTTGTCCCAAATTGAACATTGGACAGTAACTTATTGGACGATAGCAAGTCTGACAATCGCACTAGACGACGTACAACTTGAGTACTGAGCACTAACAAACTTAGGAAATTATAACAATAACCATTTTTAAAAATATGAGTTTAAAAATCGTAGTACTTGCCAAGCAAGTACCTGACACAAGAAATGTGGGTAAGGATGCGATGACCGCCGAAGGCACAGTAAATCGCGCTGCCCTTCCTGCAATCTTCAATCCTGAAGATTTGAACGCATTGGAGCAGGCTCTCCGATTGAAAGAGCAGAATCCAGGTTCTACAGTTGGTATTTTGACTATGGGTCCTCCACGTGCTGGCGAAATCATACGCCAGGGTCTTTATCGTGGTGCTGATACGGGTTGGTTGCTTACCGACCGTCTCTTTGCCGGTGCTGACACATTGGCTACTTCCTATGCCCTTGCTACCGGAATCCAGAAAATTGGTGACGTTGACATCGTAATCGGTGGTCGCCAGGCTATCGATGGTGATACAGCCCAGGTAGGTCCGCAGGTGGCTCAGAAGTTGGGATTGAACCAGGTAACCTACGCAGAGGAAATCCTCAAGGTAGAGGATGGCAAGGCTACTATACGCCGCCTCATTGATGGTGGTGTGGAGACTGTTGAGGCTCCATTGCCATTGGTAATTACCGTAAACGGAAGTGCTGCTCCATGTCGCCCATGCAACGTGAAGCTCGTGATGAAATATAAATACGCTACCTGCCCTATGGAGCGCAAGGGTGATGAGCCTTGGGCCAACCTCTATGAAGAGCGCCCTTACCTCACTCTGAACCAGTGGAGCGTTGCCGATGTAGATGGCGACCCTGCACAGTGCGGTTTGAGCGGTTCACCTACCAAGGTGAAGGCCGTGAAGAACATCGTGTTCCAGGCTAAGGAAAGCAAGACCTTGACCAGCAGCGATGAGGACATCGACGGACTGATGAAGGAATTGTTGAACGAAAGTATTATCGGATAATTTTGAAAAGACAATGAACAACGTATTTGTATATTGCGAGGTAGAAGGCACAACCGTTGCCGAAGTATCTCAGGAATTGCTCACCAAGGGTCGTAAGCTCGCTAACCAACAGGGCGTGGAGCTCCATGCCATCGTGGCTGGTACCGGCATCAAGGGTCAGGTAGAGGATCAGATTCTCCCTTATGGTGTAGATAAATTATTTGTTTTCGATGCTGAGGGATTGTTCCCATATACTTCAGCTCCTCATACAGACATTCTCGTCAACCTCTTCAAGGAGGAGAAGCCTCAGATTGCATTGATGGGTGCTACCGTTATCGGTCGCGACCTCGGTCCTCGTGTTTCTTCTTCATTGACCAGCGGTTTGACTGCAGACTGTACTGAGCTCGAGATTGGTGATTACGACGACAAGAAGAGCGGCAAGCACTATGAGGGTCTGCTCTATCAGATTCGTCCTGCCTTCGGTGGTAACATCGTGGCTACTATCGTAAACCCAGAGCACCGTCCTCAGATGGCTACCGTACGTTCTGGCGTGATGCAGAAGAGCATCTACGAGGGTGAGTGCAAGAAGGAAGTAGTTTACCCTGAGGTAAGCAAGTATGTTCCTGCTGAGGACTTCGTAGTAAAAGTACTCGACCACCACGTAGAGGCTGCCAAGCACAACCTGAAGGGTTCTGCCATCGTTGTAGCCGGTGGTTATGGTGTAGGAAGCAAGGAAGGCTTCGACCAGCTCTTCGAGTTGGCTCATCTCCTTCATGGTGAGGTAGGTGCTTCCCGTGCTGCCGTAGATGCAGGTTGGGTAGATCACGACCGTCAGATTGGTCAGACTGGTGTTACCGTTCATCCTAAGGTATATATCGCTTGCGGAATCTCTGGTCAGATTCAGCACATCGCCGGTATGCAGGATTCAGGCATCATCATCTCTGTAAACAACGATCCTGATGCTCCAATCAACAAGATTGCCGACTACGTTATCAACGGCAATGTTGAGGATGTGGTTCCTAAGCTCATCAAGTACTACAAGCAGAATTCTAAGTAATCTGCATTACACATTATTTAAATAAGAAAAGTAAAATGGCTAATTACTATAGTGATCACCCTGAGATTGAATTTCATCTCAATCACCCATTGATGAAGCGTGTTGTTGACTTGAAGGAGCGCAACTACGCAGAAAAAGATCAGTTTGAAGATGCTCCAGTAAACTACGAGGATGCCATCGAGAACTACAAGCGATTGCTGGATATTACCGGCGATGTAGCTGCTAACATCATCGAACCAAACTCTGAGGATGTTGACCTCGAAGGTCCACACCTGGAGAATGGCCGCATGATTTATGCCAGCAAGACATTCGAGAACCTCGATGCTACCCGCAAGGCTGGCCTCTGGGGCTTGTCAATGCCTCGCCGTTACGGCGGCTTGAACCTGCCTAACGCCATCTTCTCTATGGCTTCTGAAATCATTGCTGCTGCCGATGCCGGTTTCCAGAACATTTGGTCGCTCCAGAGCTGTATCGATACACTCTATGAGTTCGGTTCTGAGGAGCAGCGCCAGAAGTACATCCCTCGCATCTGCGCTGGCGAGACCATGAGTATGGACTTGACAGAGCCAGATGCAGGTTCAGACTTGCAGCGCGTGATGCTGAAGGCTACTCAGGATGAGGACGGCACATGGCGTCTGAATGGTGTGAAGCGTTTCATCACCAATGGTGACTCAGACATCCACCTGGTTCTGGCTCGTTCAGAGGAAGGCACCAAGGATGGTCGTGGTCTTTCTATGTTCATCTACGACAAGCGTGATGGTGGCGTAACCGTTCGTCACATCGAGCACAAGTTGGGTATCCACGGTTCTCCTACCTGCGAGTTGGTTTACAAGAATGCCAAGGCAGAGCTTTGCGGTAACACCCGTCTCGGATTGATTAAATACGTGATGGCTTTGATGAACGGTGCCCGTCTGGGTATTGCAGCTCAGAGTGTAGGTGTTGAGCAGGAGGCTTACAACGAGGGTCTGGCTTATGCCAAGGAGCGTGCTCAGTTTGGTGAGAAGATCATCAACTTCCCAGCTGTATACGACATGCTTTCAAGAATGAAGGCTAAGTTGGATGCAGGCCGTTCACTCCTTTACTGCTGCGCTCGCTACGTAGATATCTACAAGGCTTTGGAAGACATCGCCCGCGACACTAAGCTCACTCCAGAGGAGCGTCAGGAGATGAAGAAATATACCCGCTTGGCTGATGCATTTACTCCATTGGCTAAGGGTATGAACTCAGAGTATGCTAACCAGAATGCATACGATGCCATCAGCATCCACGGTGGTTCTGGTTTCATCATGGAGTACAAGTGCCAGCGCCTGTTCCGTGACGCCCGCATCTTCTCTATCTACGAGGGTACTACCCAGCTTCAGGTTGTTGCAGCCATCCGCTACATCACCAACGGTACTTATCTCAGCATCATCAAGGAGATGTTGGAGAGCGAGGTATCAGATGATTTGAAGGCATTGAAGGAGCGTGTAGCTAAGCTCGTAGAACTTTACGAGGCAGCCATCAACAAGGTGAAGGAGGCAAACGATCAGGCAGTTCACGACTTCCTGGCTCGCCGTCTCTACAACATGACTGGCGACATCGTAATGTCTCTTCTCATCCTCGACGATGCTACCAAGGCACCAGAGATGTTTGCTAAGAGTGCAAATGTATATGTTCGCATGGCAGAGGAAGAAGTTCTCGGTCATTCAGCATACATCCAGAACTTCAAGGCAGAAGACTTGGAGAGTTTCAAAGCATAAAGGAATTTGAGATTCTCTCAAACGCATCTAAAAAGCTGTACCACATTATTGGTACAGCTTTTTTAAATGCATATAAAGGGAAATAGTACAACAACTTATATTATTATATTTTTAAACTATTAGGCTTATGATTTGGTTTATCTTAGCTATAATATTAGGTATCATTGCTATTGTTCTCCACAAAAGTGCAAATGACAATAGCAGTTTTGTTTCTGAACAAACAAATCAAACAACACCACTTTTGTCATACGGAGAAAGATATAAAAGAGATTTTCCCACAAAAACTGCGGAAATCGAAAAGCTACTAAACATTAATATCGAATCTCTCTCAGAAAAAGATATCAAGGAAAAAGTCTCTACTCTTGAACGTTTCTGCAAACATCAGAATTGCAAATTCTCTGAGATAAAAAATATTTATATTAGCAACGTCTCACAACAACCAATTGAGCTTGTGCCTCAAATGATTGAAACAGCAAAAAGGGGAAAAATAGAAGAAGCTAACAAGTATAATATATCACAAGAAAACACTTTTTCTGCTCTTATGGTTTTATGGCTTCAAGAATACTACAACCAAAATGCGAGTTCCCAATCAAAAAAAACTACCAACAAAGATGAATTAGAAATTGCAAAAATAGTATTTCTAGATTTATCAGACACACAGACATTAAAGGAACGTGCTATCTCATTACGTGAAATGACAGCATTGCTTCATTGTTCACCTCTTAACCTACATGAGTTTTGTAACACTCATCTAAAACAAGGTTATGATGGAACTTTTAAAAATTTTTACAAACTTATAGAATTGTATAAACACATGGCTTACCAATCATATGAAATAGCACCAAGAGTAGGAGTTGAGCCCTCAAACACCTCTTATGGCATCTTGTGTTATTGGTTAGACGACATAATGAAAGAAGAAAGACAAAAGTTTTTTGATTCCAAAGAAGCCGAATGCCCAATTTGTCATAGCCATGATGTAAAACTTGCCTTATTTAAAAACAATTTCGAATGCAATAATTGCAAAAATGAATTTGGAGGTTTATAAGACAAACAAGATGAAACGAGCAACCAACATACAAGAAGGAGAAGAGCAAATTTTCACACTCTCCTGCTTCTTGGATGCAAAATTATTTATTCTAGCAAAATATCCCAAAATGGAGCAATCCGATTATGTTCATTCTCTGCCGTTACTTTACAAATATTAGCACACTCATCACCTTTAGCAACATTATTTTCCCATTGTAAGGGCTGAAGGTTTTCTATTTCATCTGTACCTCCTTTAGAAATCGGAATAATATGGTCTATTTCCCAACCAAATTGGCTATTCCTATTTCCATATTCATCAAATACTATCCACGCCCCACATTTATCTTTACGGACACGATTAGAATCATCATTCAAAAGAGGCTGTGCTTTACCCCAAACTCTTTTTATTATTTCTTTATTAAACATCATTATTATTTTTGTTAGGAGTACTTTATCTATCTCTTGAAGCGTGACTCCATTACGACGACAAGAGTTTTTTTGATAAGAATCTGCAACAATTATATTTTACTTTTCAACCATAAAAAGCAGCCATATCACTAACAATATTTACTACGATATCGCCCATCTCTAACGCAATCAGTAGCATCTGTATTATACCATACAATATCAGTTTGAATAATACCAGCAATAAGAGGACATCTAAAAGTTCCTTTAAAAAGATTTTCATCTACAACTTTGTTTAAACAATCTCCACATGAGTGAAGAACATTAACTTCTTTACTCATGCTTTTTTCTTTAAATTATGGCTAGTACTATTGCATGTCATTAGACTGCAAACATATAAAAAGAAATCCAAATAACAAACAAAAAGGAGAATATTTTAATATTTTTAAGTATACTAGCTGTCATATGCACAAGTATCATGAAGTTGCCCTGATACAAAGGTAAAAGAGTAGTTACCAACATCAGTACAAATAAGAGCCAAAAGTCCATGGATAAGTAAATACCACACAGACTTTTCTTTATTTTTTCTTTGTATTACTTCTCGCCATCGAAGGGTCAGCAACATACTTTTGAAGAGGATGATTAATCATTTCCAGAATCCAATAGAAGAGTTTGTTTGCTAATCGTAAAGGCTTTATGTACTTATCCTTCATAGGCTTGGCCGCTCTTTGAATTATCAAAGCAAGCTCTTCGTAGCTATAAGGCTTAAAAGCGCATAAATCTACAAGGATTTGACTAACCTTTTCCCGAGATGCCCACTTTCCTAGTTTTGCAACTCGTTCTTGGAGCCCTTTAGGAAGTTCCCTCAGTAATTCGTTACGACTTTTCGGTTGGCTTTCGATCTCAAATGTACCATGCTGAGGTGGTATCTTTTCGTTTTGAGGTGGTATCTTTTTGCCCAATGTACCATGCTGAAGTGGTAACCTTTCGCCTAATGTACCATGCTGAGGTAGTAACCTTTCGCCTAATGTACAATGCTAAGGTGGTATCCTTTCGCCTAATGTACCATGCTGAGGTGGTATCCTTTCGTCTAATGTACCATGCTGAGGTGGTAACCTTTCGCCTAATGTACCATGCTGAGGTGGTAACCTTTCGCCTAATGTACCATGCTGAGGTAGTAACCTTTCGTTCTGAGGTCGTAACCTTTCGCCTAAGGATACCACCTTAGAGGTTCTTATATAGTAAGTGTTACGACCCTGCACCTTCTTCTCTAGGAATCCAAGATCACAAAGCTTATGAATCTCCAAGCGTGCACGGGCATGAGTAATCGAAGAATCCAGCTGGCGATACGTAGCATTATCTATCGCACCCACTTCTCTCACGAAGACTAGAGCCAGCTTCTGCTCATTCACCAAGCCAAACTCGGCATATTGAGCCAACCACTCCATATTCTCCTTGCTGAGGAAATGATGGAACAGAAGTCTTGCCGTAAACTTATTCGCTTCATGGTTCGACTCAAAAGTCGGCGGCATCAAACCAGCCTCCTTCATCAATCTGCGCATCACACCAATACCAGTCCCCTTAGTCTCAGCAAGATTCGTATCATGGAAAATCTCACTGATTCTTGGATTGCGAAGCATAGAGCCTGGCTCTCTCCAATCATCCATGCATCGAAATGAACATAAGCTATCCGATATCTTAAAACGACATTAACTAGGATATATAGATACTTTTTATGTTAAATTATGCATATTGTTTAGTCGATTTAACAAAATAATCGTATTTTCGTAAAATCAATTAAACAATAAGAGATTATGATACAAAAAGAAGTTATCAGAGAAATACTAGGTATTGGATTGCAAGCGTCTCATAATCCTAACTTACGAGTTGGAAGAAGAGATTGTTGTAAAAGACAAGAAAATAGAAGTGATACCTGTATGGAAATGGTTACTTGATTTATAGCTATTATCCAGAACGTCAAGGCGTAAAGATTGTATCTTTTCTCCCAATGTACCATGCTGAGGTGGTATCTTTTTGCCAAATGTACCATGCTGAGGTGGTATCTTTTCGCCTAATGTACCATGCTGAGGTGGTATCTTTTCGCCTAATATACCATGCTGAGGTAGTAACCTTTCGTCCTAAGGTCGTAACCTTTCTCCTAAGGATACCACCTTGGAGGTTCTTATATAATAAGTGCTACGACCTTGCCCTTTCTTCTCGATAAATCCAAGATCGCAGAGCTTATGAATCTCCAAGCGTGCACGGGCATGAGTAATCGAAGAATCCAGCTGGCGATACGTAGCATTATCTATCGCACCCACTTCTCTCACGAAGACTAGAGCCAGCTTCTGCTCATTCACCAAGCCAAACTCGGCATATTGAGCCAACCACTCCATATTCTCCTTGCTGAGGAAATGATGGAGCAGAAGTCTTGCCGTAAACTTATTCGCTTCAAGGTTCGACCCTAAAGTTGGTATACAGTTGTACAGCTAAAAAGTGTATAGTCGTACAACCAAAAGATGTATAGTTGTACAACTAAAAGGTATATAGTCGTACAACTAAAGGGTATATAGTTGTACAACTAAAAGATGTATAGTCGTACAACTAAAGGGTATATAGTCGTACAACTAAAGGGTGTATAGTCGTACAACTAAAGAGGGTATAGTCGTACAACTAAAGAGGGTTGCCACTAGGCTCAGCAGACCTTCCGACTGCAGTCAGCAGACCTGCTGACTAGGCTCAGCAGAGCTGCTGACTGCAGTCGGAATCTTCAAGAAATAGGCTTTGTATACTTAATATATTAGTTCATTGAATCTGATTAAACGCCTTTCGTTACTTACCCAGTCGTCTCGGTGCGTTTATTCAGTCATATTAGGCTTTAGCTGTAAATAATAATCTCTTTTTATAATCACAGCCATTCCCAAAAAGTGAAACAAATAATCAAAATCGGAAATAGGGATTTTCCCTTCTACTTTAGGGAATCCTTCTCTTTTTATTTCAAAAGAAAGCTGTACTTTTGCAACCATAAAACAATATAATAACTTATAAAAACAGTTGAGCTTATGAAAAGAAATGAAGTAATGGCGCTCATCGCCACAACCATATTGATGTTTGCCGTATGCCTTTCGGCTTCGGCTAAAGGAAAAAGAAACGTGGAGCGGGGAATGACCAAGCAGGAAGTAATAGCCATTCTTGGAAAACCTAAGCTCACCAGTTTCGACATGTATGGGGACAAATGGGAATATGCCAAATATAATAATCTGTTTGGAGATTCCAAGTACATCACGGTCTTCTTCGACAGAAACGGAAAGGTTGTGCAGTACGATACAAGAATCATAGAACCCAACAGCCAGACGTCGAATGTACAGCAACCACAACATCCTACTCCACCCATCTACGATGGAAGATGTGATCCAGATGGCAGAATGGATTACGGCTATTGTCTCGATGATGCTTCCTTCACAAAACTATATAATAAGGTGAAGAAGGCAAGCTTTGATGACAACAAGTTCGACTTGATAGAAGTAGCAAGTCTCGGCTGTTACTATTCTTGTGCTCAAGCCGTCAGCATGATAAATATATTCACTTTTGGTGACAGCAAGATGAAAGCCCTCAAACTGATGGCTCCTCATATCATAGATTTGCAGAATGCCATTATCATATATCAGCAATTCAGTTTTGAAAGCGAAAAGCAAAAGGTAGGAGAAATATTAAGAAGCAGCAGAATATCTCCTCAAAACTTGCATATTCAATGAAAAAGCATTAATTTTGCACTCAAAAATTGCAAAATAAATGAATACAAAGATATTATCAAAAGACAAAGACCCGATGGGTGCCGCTATCCTTGATTATCAGAAATCGGGAAGAGCAGGAAGATTACGTGTGCTATCATCTATGTTCGAAGAGGACGAAATGCCGGTGAAACATCTCTTCAGAAAAGTTGAGGAGATGCCGATGCTGGAGCAGAAGGCCTTGCAACTCACAAAAGGACGTGTACTGGATATCGGAGCCGGCAGCGGCTGCCATACACTCGCCTTGCAGGAGAAGGGATTGGAAGTGAAGGCGATAGATATTTCGCCCTTGAGTTGCGAAACGATGAAGTTGAGAGGAGTAAAGGATGCGGAATGCATCAATCTTTTCGATGAACATCTGGAAACAGGCTTCGATACCATCCTCCTCCTAATGAACGGAACGGGTATCGCCGGAAAGATAGAACATCTCCCTACCCTCTTCAACCGTCTCAAGACTTTGCTCAACAAGGGCGGACAGATTCTTATCGATTCCTCTGATCTGAAATATATCTACGAGAATGAGGATGGAAGTTTCGACATCAATCTGAATGGAGCCTATTACGGAGAAGTAGATTATCAGATGATCTACAAGGATGTAAAGGGCGACCGCTTCGACTGGCTCTACGTAGATTTCCCATTACTGAAATCCATCGCCGAAACCTGCGGCCTGCATGGCGAACTCATGGCAGAAGGCGAACATTACGACTATCTGGCTAGGATTTTCTAAGCATATAAAGATAAAAGGAGTTAAGATGATGGTCTTAACTCCTTTTTATCTTTTCTTTCTATTTAATCGTCGAAATCGTGACGTCCGAGAAATCATTCATATAATCCAGAATCTCCAGCGTATGGAACCCCCGTTTGGCTTTTATTTCAATGCTCGCCTCAACAAATTCTTCCTTAGAAAATCTCCGTTCTTTCAGTTCGTAAGAATGAACTTCCATGCCTTTCTGTTTGATTTTACTGATGAATTCCTTCACGCTGTCCCTTGATGGAGCAGAGAAATTCAGTTCGATGGTAGAGGTTCCCAACTGCGGTATCAGATAATTCAGCACCTCCAGTCCCATCAACACCATCATCGTAGTAATAGCTGCAGCCACATACATACCCGTTCCGCAAGCCAATCCGATAGCTGCCGTCACCCACAAACCAGCAGCAGTAGTCAAGCCCCTGACCACATTCTTCTGGAAGATGATGGTACCAGCGCCCAGGAATCCGATACCAGAAACCACTTGGGCAGCAACGCGCGAGGAATCCTTCAAATCAAAGCCAAATCCATACTGGGAAACAACACAGAAAAGTGCACTACCCAGGGCTACCAGGAAGTGAGTTCGGAACCCCGCCTCCTTGGCACGGTATTCTCTTTCGATACCTATCGCTCCTCCCAAAATGAGAGCTAGAGACAGGCGAACAGTCAGGTCTATATAGGTTGCATCCATAAATATCCTTTCTTTTTAAAAGATGAAAGAAGCATTACAAAATGCCTCTATTTGATGTTATCAATGCAAATATACAACTTTTCTTTGAAAGAAAGGCGAGAATTTCAAAAAAATAATGTATCTTTGCAACTGTTAGTGCCTATTTCGGCAATTTATTCACAAATACACATTTATTTATATACATGGCAACAGTTGACGACAAGAAGATCATCTTCTCAATGGTGGGCGTATCTAAGATTATCCCACAAAACCAGAAACAGATTCTGAAGAACATCTACCTATCGTTCTTCTACGGAGCAAAAATCGGTATCATCGGTTTGAACGGTGCCGGTAAATCTACGTTGATGAAAATCATCGCAGGACTTGAGCAACCTACCCAGGGTGAGGTGGTTTGGAGCCCAGGCTACTCTGTGGGCTACTTGCCTCAGGATCCTCCGCTCGACGAGAACAAGACCGTGAAGGAAAACGTGATGGAGGGTGTGCAGAAAATCTATGATGCACTCGCAGAATACGAGGACATCAACAACAAGTTCGGTCTCGAAGAATATTACGGAGACCCTGATAAGATGGACAAGCTGATGCAGCGTCAGGCAGAGGTGCAGGATATCATTGATGCAACCGATGCCTGGAACATCGACTCCAAGCTGGAGCGTGCGATGGCTGCCCTCCACTGTCCTCCTGGCGATTGGCCTGTTACCAATCTCTCGGGTGGTGAGCGCCGCCGCGTGGCTCTCTGCCGCCTACTCCTGCAGAAGCCGGATGTACTCCTGCTCGATGAGCCTACCAACCATCTGGATGCTGAGAGCATCGACTGGCTGGAGCAGCACCTGCAGCAGTATGAGGGTACCGTCATCGCCGTAACCCACGACCGCTACTTCCTCGACGACGTGAGCGAGTGGATTCTGGAGTTGGACCGTGGCGAGGGTATTCCATGGAAGGGCAACTACTCTTCTTGGCTCGACCAGAAGACCAAGCGAATGATTCAGGAGGAAAAGACTGCCTCTAAGCGCCGCAAGACATTGGAGCGTGAGTTGGAATGGGTTCGCATGGCACCTAAGGCCCGTCAGGCTAAGGGTAAGGCTCGTCTGAACTCTTACGAGCAGATGCTCAACCAGGAGCAGAAGGAGCGCGAGGAAAAACTGGAAATCTTCATCCCTAACGGTCCTCGTCTGGGTAACAAGGTTATCGAGGCTCAGCATGTAAAGAAGGCGTTCGGCGAAAAGGTTCTCTTCAACGACCTCAACTTCATGCTTCCTCCTAACGGCATCGTAGGTGTGATTGGTCCTAACGGAGCCGGCAAGACTACCCTCTTCCGCCTCATCATGGGCTTGGATCAGGCAGATGGCGGCACATTCGAGGTGGGTGAGACCGTGAAGCTGGCTTATGTTGACCAGCAGCACAAGGACATCGACCCTCAGAAGACCGTTTATGAGGTGATTTCTCAGGGCAACGAAACCTTGCGTCTGGGTGGCAGAGATGTGAACGCGCGTGCTTACATCAGCCGTTTCAACTTCTCGGGCACCGACCAGAGCAAGCTCTGCAGTGTTCTCTCGGGTGGTGAGCGCAACCGTCTGCAGTTGGCATTGGCATTGAAGCAGGAGGGTAATGTTTTGCTCCTCGATGAGCCAACCAACGATATCGACGTGAACACCCTCCGTGCCTTGGAGGAAGGTTTGGAGGCATTTGCCGGTTGTGCGGTGGTAATCAGCCACGACCGCTGGTTCCTTGACCGAATCTGTACCCACATTCTTGCCTTCGAGGGCAATGGTGAGGTCTTCTTCTTCGAGGGCAGCTATTCTGAGTATGAAATCAACAAGGCACGCCGCCTGGGCGATACTGAAATCAAGAAGGGTCGCTACCGCAAGTTGATGGAGGAATAAAGATTCGAAAAAGAAAAGAAGAACTCGGTTCTGAAACAATAAAAAACAAAAGAAAAGGTGTGTCTTTGCCTTAAGACACACCTTTTTTGTTTCTATACAGCCGTTTTCAAAAGCTTTACCAGATGCAACCAGGACGTCCTGGAAACTGCGTCGCGACGTATCTGGCTGTACGTCGGGACATAATGATTATTACGTCGGGACGTATCAGATGCTACGTCGGGACGTAATTTCTTCTTTGTCGTCAGTTAAATTGCAAAAAAACAAATGAAAAAGCCTAGCATTGAACCGAAAAAAAGGATTTTTGCTCAATGCTCTCTTAGTTTTCACCCCAAAATCCCTCTAAAACACCTATATTTCGCTGGGTTTTATGGCAATATATGGCAGATAGAACCGAAGAACAGAGAATTGCCATACACTTAACACATTCGTAATCAAAGAGATAACCTATCTATATGGCAATATGGCAATTCTTTGACGCAAAAAAAATATATAAAACAGCATGCCCGACACATAAAAAAGGGAAGCGCCGAAACGACACTTCCCCATGGATTGGATGAGTTATATAATCATCTGTCTCGCGACATCTTATTCTGCGTATGCTGTCTTGTAGGCAGAGTCAAAGAACATAGCGCAAGAACCTACGCCAGTCTCATACTCATGCTGCTTCTGACCAGCGCTGTCATACTCCACTACATAGCCGTTACCATTATAGTCGGGAGTACCTTTATCGCCCATTTTATAAGAGAGCACGAAGATATGACCGTTCAATGGATCGGCGAAAATGCCGCATGGGCTCACAGGCATCTCTGAGAGCGTCATCGCCTGTGGTTGTGTACTTCCTGCTGCAAGCACACTCACGCTAGGAGTGCCGCCATAAGGTGCATTGAGCACAAAGAAATAAGAACGAACCAACTGCGGCGTACGTGTTGTAGTACCAGGGGTTACGCATACTGCATAGTTGCCATCTGCCACCTTCTGCGACTTGCCCTCGGCGAAACTCACTGCACGTAGGGCATTCTCGCCAGTGGTCGCATAGTCAGGAGCAGGTCCATATACTGGGTTGTCGAGAACATACAAAACATTAGATGCATAATAGATGCTGGTAGGATTGTTCACGCCCTCGATATTCTTAGTCTCAACATTGTCGTTGGAAAGATTGATGCAAGAGATGTTGCCACCACCATAACCGTAGTTGCTGTTAGCTACATAGAGATTGCCATTGCCGATGACCAAGCTCTCAGGATAGCTGCCCACCTGCCACTTCTTTTGAAGAGCAAAGCTTGTGGTGTCCACGGCAGCCACATATCCACCGTATGTGGTAAAATAAACCTTGCCACCGTCAGCGATGATATGGCGAGGCTCAGCACCCTCGGCTTTGCCCAGCAGGTCTGTAGTCTTGATTTGCTTGATACTCTGCTTGGTTTTCTTGTCGATTACCTCGATGGTGTTGCTCTGATCTACGGCGAGATAAATCTTGTTGCCATATACGATGCCATCATTGGCAGTATTACCGAGCGAACGACCGTTAGCAGCCTTGAATACTTTCTGTGTGGCTGTGCTTGAAGCATAGTCGATAGCTGTGAGAGAGCTCTCAATTTTGTTATACATGTTACCTGAATTCACGACATAAGCGCCCGTGCTGTACTCCTGGAGATAAGTCTCAGGACCATCGTTGTCGTCGCTACATGATGTCATCACTGCAGTACCCATCAAGAGCACCGCCAAACCTAATAAATACTTTTTCATTTTCTTTTTCTGTTTATATTTGAATCTAATTTGTTACTATCTAGAAGTTATACCCGATGCTTAACATCCAGCTGCAGCGAGGCATCGGATAATGCCCTACGAGTTCATACTGCTCCGACAGCAGATTCTTCACATCCATCCTGACCTTCACACCTCTCAGGGATTTCCCAAAAAGACTCAGTCCGTCCAGCTGCCGATAGAGCGTCAACCCCATGTCCCAGTAGCCATCCACTTCGGTGCCGTCATAGTGTTCGTTGTTGGCCCATCGCTTGCTCATTCCCTGCCCATGGAGTGAGACATTCACCCAGGGATTCTCCCACCCCAAGGCAATACTGCCCGAGTGTAGAGGAATATAGGCTACTTGATTGCCATAATATTTGGACGAGCGGTCGGTATGGTTCACCACGTGCTGGTAGCTATACGACCCTTGCAGCGAGAGTTGCTGCCCCGGAGCCATCTGCCAGATACCACGCAAAGAGGCATCCGCGCCAACTACATCAACCCGTGCCAAGTTCACAGTACGCCAAACGAACATATTGTAAGGAACGCCCACAATCTTGTCGGTCACCCGATTGCAATAGCCGTCCAGCGTTGCTTGAATATTCCATCCCTTGTAACGTAGGGATTCGCCGTTTCCCCCATCTCCCGAAGAAGTTTTTTTCCACGTAAACCCGATATTCAACTGTCGGGTTTTCTCAGGCTTCAGATCAGAACTTCCATAATGGAAGAAATAATTCTCGTTGAAAGTAGGAACCCGGAAGATGTCCTTGTACGAAGCCCTGAGATAAAGTTCATCGCTGGCAGTACCATTTCCCAGGAGCCGATAAGAAAGCGAAAGCGATGGCGAAAGCCGGCGTGCATCCTTGGCAGCCTGTCCTGCTTTGGTAGAATTGGCGCTGCCTTGCTGAGTCTCTATCTTGCGCCCCACGCTGTTGAGGTAAACCGAAGCCAATATTCTGGCAAGAGCTACCCATCTTCCCTTCGCATATCGGGCGGAGAGCGACTGCAGGATGCCATGTCGATGAGGTCGCAGGTCGGTGGCGAGAGTGCTGTTGAGCGAGTTCATCATCCAGTCGGCAGAGTAATCCACCGCCCAGCCGTCCCCCGGCATCCACATCAGTGCTGCCGAAGTATAAAATTCCCTCTGCCAGTAGGTAGCATCATTGCGCCGATTTGCCACGAGCGTGTCCTGATAGGCAGAGCTCGCCCAGTTCATCTTGGCTTGCACCTTCAGCATCCAATGGTCATCGAGACTTCTGGCTTGCCACCTCGCCTGAGCAAAGGCGTTGCGGTCGTGCAACTGTTCGGCTGTTACATCGGTATAATATCTCACGATGCCAGGCAACTGTCGGTCGTTGTCATAATAGTAAATCTTTGCCCACAATTGGTTCCGGCTCATACCATCGGCTCGTCTGCCCATCATCCAGTGCATATTCAGTTCGCCATGCCCCGAGTTCATACGACTGTTGGTTCTTCGCTCATGGGTAGTATATTTACCATTGTGCAAAATGAAAGGATAGTCGTTTTCGGCATAGGTGTACTCACCCATCGCCTGGAGGGTGAACCTATCTGACAACCTCTGCACATAGCGCAGATAAGGCGAGACATATCCGAAGGACCCCACCTGCAACTGAGTAGAGAGGTGAGGCTGCTTGTCGATGGGAATCTCGCTCATGGTCTCGATGGCAAGCAAAGCTGCCACCGAGGCTTGCCGGGCCGAGATGAAGATGTCGTCGTTGTCGCCAATGGTGAGTCGCAAAGTCTGCACTTGGTCGAGCGAATAACGGGACACATCAATTTCGCCGCCCTGACATTCACTGAGCAGCACACCATCGTAACTCACGCCCGTGTGTCCCGCTCCGAATCCACGCACAGCTACCGTCTTCATTCCTCCAGCTCCACCATAGTCGCGCAGATTGATGCCTGGCATTCGGTGCAAGGCGTCGGCCATATCCGTAACGCCGAGCCTTAACATATCCCCCTTGTCCAAAAGTTGGAGAGGCGATGTGCTCGTAAGTATCCGGTGCTGCCGAGCATTCACTTTTACTTCCTGCAAATGCTCGGTACGAATGGAATCTTGCCCCATACCCACTTGTGCATACAACAGTAGCAAGCCACCGAGACAAAATATCCTCAATGCCTTCATTCATTCTATCTTTTATATTATTATCTGTGTCTCCATCACGAACCCATCCCACGGGGTTGGATAGAATCATCGGAATCTCTTATCCTAAAGACACTCTTTCATCATATTGTTTCCGATGGCAACGGCAGGTCTTCTGACTTGCGTCCTCCCAGCATCTTCTTTTAAGATGCAAAACTCATGGCAAGCGATCTTCCCGAAAAAATGTCAGTGACCATGGTGCTTGCCGCAATAAGACGCTTACAGCAGCGGGACTGTCCGGGCTTCTCACCCGATTCCCTTTTAATCACTACGCACTCATCCTGCCTGAGGCGGCAGAAGGTGGCAGCAAACCAATTGCGGGTGCAAAGTTACTATAAAAAAATGAATAAAAAGATAACTTTATCCGCTTTTTTATTCCAGCAAGGATAAAATTATCTTTTTATTCAGAGTTCAGTTTATTCTTTTACGATTTCCAGGAGTTCTGCTAAATCATCGATGATCCATTCGGCAGAGGCGAGCTGTTGGCGGGTTCCGTTGCCATAAGTCACGGCACAGGCCTTGCAGCCGGCATGATGCGCCATATCCACATCGAAATTCATATCGCCCACTACAAGGGTTTCATCTGCCGTTCCCTTCATCTCCTTCAATGCCTTGAAGACCATATCAGGTGCTGGCTTCGCATGCTCCACATCATCGCCTGCAACAATGGAAGAGAATATATCCTCCAGCTGCATCTGATGCACGTATCCATCCAGCGAGCAATGATTTCGACTGCTGGCCATACCCAATACAAACCCACAGCGATGCAACTCTCTCAGGGTTTCTATTACGTGAGGAAAGGGCTGCACGATCATCGTTTGCTTGTTTTCCAGGAATATCTCGCGATAAGTAGCAGCACACTCCATCCCTTCCTCATCACTCATATCAAAGAGCGAAACGAAGGCCTCATCCAATCGAAGACCGATGGTCTTGGCACAAGCCTCATCCGATTTCACTTCCAGCTTTCTTGCACGCATCGTATCCTGCAGAGTCTTCACAATGAGACTCTGCGAATCGCCGATGGTTCCATCAAAATCAAAAATTATATACTTCATTATTCTTACCTTATTTGAAAACGGTCACAAAGGTACAGATTATAACTGAAACTACAAAGCAAATTGCTCACGAATTGCCTTTATAATGTTATTACGAGCCACTTCTGGCTTCATCGCCTCATCCAATGACATTTCTTCAGGAGTAACCTGAACAACTCTATCAAATCCTGCATCCAGCATAGCCTTTCTATCGCTAACACCGCCCGATACTAGCCATATTTTCTGATTGGTAACATGCTCAAGAATTCTTTGCGGCAACTTCCCCATCAAGGTCTGACGGTCGCTATGACCTTCGCCCGTAATCACGAGATCTGCATCCTGAATGAGCACATCAACCTCTATTTTCTCTAAAAGCAGTTCAGCCCCTGGACGAGCCTCTGCATTGAAATATTGCAGGAATGCATAACCCAGTCCTCCGGCCGCACCAGCCCCAGGAACCTCACTCCTATCATATCCGAAATGCTTGGCACTTACCTCGGCAAACTTCCTCGCCCTATCATCCAACATCTGCACCATCTTAGCATCAGCTCCCTTCTGAGGAGCAAAGACATGAGCCGCCCCATTTTCGCCACAGAGCGGATTGGTAACATCCGAAGCCAGCACAAAGCTGCATTCCCGGCGAATCTTCTTCCAATCGTCGCCCATCGCCTTGAGCATTCCGATACCGCAATCGGATGTGGCGCTGCCGCCCAAGCCCACGATGAAACGTCGCACGCCCCGGCGATAAGCATTCATAATCATCTCGCCCACGCCCCAGGAAGTAGCCTTCATCGGGTTGCGCTGTTCAGGCTCAATCAGAGCCAGTCCTGCGGTCTGCGCAATCTCGATAATCGCCGTATCATCCACGATTCCGTATTCCGCCTCAATCCATCTCATCAGCGCATCATGGGCATGAATCCTCACTCGCTCTCCCTTCATCGCCGAGAGAAAAGCATCGAGCATACCCTCTCCCCCATCACTCATTTCTAGGGTAATGATTTCGGGAGAAGCATCATCTGCATTCCATTCCTTCACCCCCGAAGCAATCGCCTCATTTACCTCTCTGCTCGAAAGGCAGCCCTTATAAGAGTCGCAAGCAATTATTATCTTCTTATATCCAGCCCCATCCATCAGTCTGAGGCCATCATTTTTCCTATCCATATCCTATTTATATTATATCATTCCAAGAATCATCGCCTATCAAGCGATTCCCCTTTCAGCCCGCAAAATTAGCCATTATTCCTGAAACCACAAACCTTTTTGGGAAAAACTTTCAAAAACAAATGCTTCAGATATGAGCTGATAGAAAAAAGAGGTTAAAACATTTGGCTATTAAAAAGATTCCTCGTATTTTTGCAGTAGATTTTTCAAAGGTTTTCTAAAGGTTAAAGACTTATGTGCAAATATGAAGAAATAGAAGGTTGGCGACTCTCGAATGGCAAGACGATTCGGGAAACCAATAATGCCGTACACGATGAGGTGGAACGAATCTACCTGGAAGCGTGGGCGAAAGGCATTTCCGTGCCGTATTTTGAAAACGGAAAAACCTATCTTGCTAATCCTGATGGAAGCGATGTAGAAGCAACTCTTGATTTTGCGACACGCGAATATACTATCATAAAACAAGTTGCAGCTCCAGGAAAGGGGAAAATGAGTTACTTACTCCATTAATTACTTCGTAACACCTCTTTTTCTATTAAGATTATGAAAAGAAGACCTGAATTTACAATTATAGCCGGTCCAAATGGAGCTAGCAAAAGTAGGCTTGGAATATTTTATTCTACAGTAAAAGCTTTTGACGGAGACCTTCTAGCAATGTCTCTTCGAAACGAACATCCTGATTGGATAGAGCGATGGATAGATGGAACTGTTATCTCTTCATTGATGAAAGAAAAAGAAGAAGCCATTTCACAAAACAAGAATTTTGCTTTCGAAACGAACTTCTCTACAGATTTGCCAGTCAATCTTGTTCAGGATTTTAAAGATGCAGGTTATAAAATCAGCCTCATCTTTTTCGGCTTATCCTCGAAAGAAGATTCTCTATCTCGTGTTATCCAAAGATACACAATGGGCGGTCATAATGTAAACCAAGACGTGATAGAATATAACTTCACGGAAGGCATCAAACGAGTAAGAGCCTCTCTACCACTTTTTGAAAACATTCTTTTCATTGATGGCACTTCCGATTTTGGCGACATTGTTGCCATTCACATCGATAAATCAGGCAAGCATCAGATAACAGATCACCCAGCCGAGTGGTTCGACAAATACTTCAAAGAAGCATTTGATGCGCTTGTTGAAGGATAGGAAGAACGGCTTCTTCAGATAATCATTGCCACCCAATTCAAATCCCTCTACCACATCATTCACCGCCGAACGAGCCGTGAGGAAAAGCACAGGGGGACGGACATGTACTTTGGCAGAATCATCGGCCTCTCCCTCACCTATCGTTTCGGTGGCTACAAGGCCAAGCAGCATGAAGAAGTAGATACTTCCAGATTCGGGAAATAAAAACAAGAAAAGCTCACCAAGACCATCAAAGTCCTGGCGAGCTTTTCTCGTTTCATATACACAATTCAAGTTTCTTTACTTCAAAATATTGACATATCCCTTATTCTGTACCAATTCAGAATTTAAATCGATGCATTTCTGAGGAATCGGGAAGACTGTGGTGTAGCCGGAGGATTCACCCTGAAGAGGCGTACGGAGATCGTAGGCACCGGTGAATTTGCCGAAACGGATGAGATCCTGACGACGCCATCCTTCCCATACCAACTCCAGCAACCGCTCTTCCAGAATGTTATCGAGCGTAGCCTTACGATAAGGCATTCCCACACGGGCACGAATCCTATTCAACTCCTCATCACCATTCTCTCCGTTTCGGACCTTTGCCTCTGCCTTCATCAATAAAGCATCTGCATAGCGGAAAAGAACTATGTCGTTACTCTGCAACTTGCCGTCCATATAAGAGGTTCTATCCACCTCATACTTCGCCATCCTCGCTCCAGCCGTCTTGACAAACTTACTGTTGGTCAGGTTTTGAGCCACTTCAAAAGGCTGATACTCCAACGGCTTTCCATTATCCATCAGCAGTTCATGACCATCTACCTTTACCACTCCCGCCACAAAGTTCATCTTGCAACGGGCATCTTCATCAGCCTCGCCATAATGATTGGCTTTCATCGTAGAAATCGTGGCACAGGTACCATTCTCACTTCCCCATCCCAAAACACCGCCATGCGTATAATGGTAAGAGCGGAAGAGATAATGGAACTGGTTGGTATAGATATTCTTATCCATCGGAATCGTGAAGATATTCTCCTTCGATGTCTCATTATGCGTAGAGAAATTGAATGAATCATCCGACTCCAGGACATAGCCTTCTGCTGCCAGTTTATCACAATAATAAATGCAGGTTTCCCAGGCATTCAACTTCCTGCAGTCCACCTTATCGCCATTACGCAAAGAGGCATCAGAAGCCGGCACAGAGAAATGAATGTCACTTCCCTTCGGACGGCTCGCATACCCCTGGGTCCAGTCATCATACATATAGATTTCTGCATTCAAAGCCAACTTCGCCAACAGAAAGTTGACTACCGGCTGGGTGATGCGACCATAATAATTGCCTTCCTTATTGCTGTGCTGGTCGGGAAGTGAAGGCAATACCTGCTGCAACTCCTGAAAGACAAACTGGAAGATAGAACTGCGATCTGTCTGACCTTGGAACAGGCTGGAATGAAGCTGTTCTGCACTGGAAAGGACAAATGGAACCCGACCGAACATGTCCATAGCATAGTAATAGAACATAGCCCGGATGGCTCTTATCTCAGCCCGATATTCCTCCTGCTGTGCGGCAGAAAGCAGGGCCGACTTGTTGCTGATAATATCCAAAGACTTATTAGCCAGCACGATAACCTTATAAAGGTACTTCCACGTATCATAAAGAGACTGGTCATCGGCACTCCACCGATGCTGGTACATGGCATTCCAGAGGCCACCATCATACCAGTCGCCGCCTCGAATCGGAATCATCGCCTCATCGGTGGTCAGCGTATTATAATCGTAAATGCCACGGCAGGTGCCCTGGATGCCCTCACTCTCGTTAGCTCCACCTATATAATTATAGAGAGAAGCCACGGCATTGATATAAATATCAGATGCAGAGCCATAGATGGCATCCTCGTCCAACTGATCCTTAGGATGTTCGTCCAGGCAGGATGTCATAGACAATGCCGCCAGCAGCAGAAATAAAAATCTATATCGTTTCATAACTTTCTGATTTTAGAATTGAACACTTAAACCCAATGAGAAGGTTCTGTAAACAGGATAAGTCCGCTTATCATCAATACCCATCGTACTGTTCACCACGTAGCTGTTAATCATCGGAGTCAAGCCGCTGTAACTGCTGATGGTGGCAAGATTGTTGACACTTGCCGAAACTCTGAGCGACTGCACCACGCCCTTTCGGATAGGGATATCATAGCCCAGCGTGAGATTCTCAAAGTTGAGATAATCGCCCTTCTCCAGCCAATAATCAGAAACATTCTGGTCAACGATATTCTTCTCAGGAGCTCCCTTCAGCACATTATAATCCGGGAAACTCGACATATTGGTGTAGGCTAAACCCGTACCATTGAATATCTTATGTCCAAAGGCTCCGTTCATCTGCAATGAAAGATACCAGTCGCGATAACGAAAACTGATATTGGAACCCAACGTTACTTTAGGAGTAGCCTGACCGGCAATATATCTGTCACCGCCATCACTCAAATCTACGGTTCCGTTCTTGTCCAAATCTTCGATATCATAGCGGTAATGCCCATTTCCATCTTCTATAATTCCCTTGCAATGAGGAAGATAGAATACTCCCAAAGGCTAACCAACTATCTGATAGACCACATTGTTGTAACCACCATGCTGACCGGCACCCGACAAGGCACCCATCGCAGTAATATCGGCTGCCGACATCTGCATTCCGTCATATTCACCACTCAGCGAGAGGAGTTTGTTCTTCTGCCAGGAGAGATTCATATTGATATTCAGTTCCATGTCCTTCTTCTGGATAGGAGTGAAGGAAACGCCGACCTCCAAACCCTGGTTGCTCATAGAGCCCAGGTTTGCCAACAGTTTATCATAGGCAAAAGGCGGAACCGGCACATCATAGGCATAGAGCATGTCGGTGGTCTTGGAATAGTAATATTCTGCCGTCAGAACCAGCCGGTTGTTCCACAATCCCAAATCAGCTCCGATATTCCAGGTAGCGCGGGTTTCCCACTTCAGATCAGGATTGTTATTGCTAATCATTCCCATCGTAACCGTAGGAGAACTGTTCACCGAAACAATACCATTCTGCCGTACCGTATTCAAAGTGGTATAAGAAGATATTCCGCCAAGATTACCTGAGCGTCCATAGCCCGTACGCAGTTTCAGCATGGTAATTTCCTTGAGAGAACGGAGCCATTTCTCCTGCTTCATATCCCAGGAAAGAGAGACGGATGGGAAGAAACCCCAGGTATGGTCATTGCCCACCATCGAAGAACCATCGCCACGCATGGAAACCGAAAGACTATACTTATTATATAAGGTGTAGTCGACATTGCCCATCACAGAAGCCAGGGTCGGATCTTCGTACTTGCTGTCTGTCCCACCGAAAGGCCGTGATGCAGCAGCACCTATATTATGGTAATACATGTCGTTGTTGGTGATTCCCTTCGCAGAAGTCCAGAATCCCGTTCGGATATCCTTCTGATATTCTGCACCCACCATTGCCTTCAGATTGTGGATTCCCCACGAATGCTGATAGTTAAACGATACATTGGCAAGCCAGTCCTCGCTCTTGAACTCCCCACGATAGAGATTGCCCTGCGCCCAAAGCCAGGTAGGACAGAACTGGTTGTTCTCGTTGGAAGCATAACTGTATGCTCCGAAAGCAGAAACACTCAGAGAATTTGTCATATCATAGTTCAACTTCAGATGAGCATTGAAGTTCATGTTCTTCGTATCATTACGCTCCTTGAGCACGGCACCGGGAGGATTCACCTGAGATGCAGCCCCATTCTTCACCCAACAGCCGTTCAGCTTATCATAAGGATAAGTAGGATTCATGGCATCGGCAGAATAGAAAAGCGTCTGACTGTCGAAGATATCATTGTTCTTGAAAGACGAACCGAACACGCCGAAATCTCCCGTCAGTTTATCACCAAACGCCTTCTGGGTGACATCAATCTTAGCCACCAGATTACGATAGCCCTTGCTCCGAATAATCGTGTTATGGTCGATATAGCCAAAAGAAGCGCGGTAGTTGCTCTGCGGAGAGCCACCGCTGAAGGCCAGATAATGGTTCTGGATATTTCCGGTTCGGGTAATCGCCTTGCGGAAATTGGTATCATATCCCTTATTGTTATACTCCAGCCCATACTTCTGTGCAGCAGCTATGTATTCGGCGGCATTGAGCATCTCCATACTTTTGTACATCGCCTCTATACCATAGTTTCCCTCGTAAGAAATCTGAAATCCCTTACCCGTACCCTTCTTGGTTTTTACCTGGATAACGCCCGAAGCACCACGGGAACCATAGAGTGCCGTTTCGCTGGCATTCTTCAGTACTGTAAAGCTCTCGATATCGGCGGGATAGATTGTAGCAAGCGTCGCCACATCAGAAGTAACACCATCAATAATCACCAGAGGATCATTGCCGCCCATGATAGAAGTTGTACCGCGAACCCGGACGGAGTTCAACATAGCAATACGGTCAAGACCATTGGTAGTGACGTTAACACCTGCCGTCTGTCCGCTCAAGGCATCCAGGGCATTATTGAGCACACCCTTCTTCAGAAGTTCAGGCTCCACTACACTCACCGAACCTGATAAGCGCAAGGAATCTAAGCCTTCGATGTTCACAGACTGAGCACAGAGGGTTTGGGGTGCAAGAATCATCGCACCCATCGCATAAAATATGGTTTTTAACTTCTGTTCCATAACTATTTCATCGTTTAGTCAAGGTTCAAATCGATTTTCGATTGCAAATATAATAAAAAAGAGTGATTCAAAGTACGTTTTCTTGAAAAAACTTCAAAAAAAACAAGCTTCTTGGAATTATTTAGTTGGTGACAAAGTTACACTTTTTTGTTGAGATAACCGCATCATCTGGCAGAAAAGTTTAAAATATTTATCCTTTCGTGCCAACATTACCACTTTCAGTCCGCTGGCACATAAGTTGCAAAAACAGAGAGTGAAAGCTGAAGCCAAAAGATAAAGGAGTTCAGAAGAATGACGGAGTTTCGAGGCGAAAGCAAAAAAATAACAAGAATATTAATAAGCAGAAATCCCGACGGAGCCGTAAGGAACCGAGAGGACGAGTAAAATAAAATTTGGAGGTTTTAATTATGTTGTTAGCACGTAGAAATAATGATTCAGATTGGTTGAGTAACTTCTTTGATGATACTTTATTCAATACCGAAGTAATGTCACGTATGAATGCTACTGCTCCTGCCATTAACATCAAGGAGACAGATAAGAATTACATCATGGAGGTTGCAGCTCCTGGTTTGAAGAAAGAGTGGGTTCGTGTAAACATCGATAACGATGGTAATCTGAACATCGCCATCGAGAACAAGATGGAACACAAGGATGAAGACAAGCACGAGCACTATCTGCGCCGCGAATTCTCTTACAGCAACTACCAGCAGTGTTATACGCTGCCTGAGGATGCTGATCGTGAGAAGATTTCAGCAAAGGTAGCTGATGGTATACTCGAGGTCGAGATTCCAAAGCTTACTCCTAAGGAGGAGGCTAAGACTACAAAGAACATCGAAGTCAAATAATCATCTCCCATAAATGATGGAGGCAGATTCCAAAGCAATTTGGAATCTGCCTTTTTTTGTGCCCTTACCTGAACCATCGCATTTTTCATCTACCTTATTATCATGATTTTCATGGAGCAGCCGAAAGTTTTTCACCATAAATCTTTTTTCTTCCATAATTAATATGTAATTTTGCAGGCAGAAAAGCAGATATGAAAGCTTCTGCTTATAGAATTCAGAACATTTATATAAGAAACAGATGAAGAAAACAATTCCAGTAATAGGCATGGCTTGCAGCGTATGCTCTACCAATGTAGAAAAGAAGCTGCAGTCGCTAGAAGGCATCAACTCCGCCTCGGTTTCCCTGGCGAGCCGAACTGCCTTGGTAGATTATGACCCCGACATCATTTCTCTGGAAGATATGAAACGGGAAATCAGCAACGCCGGCTACGACCTCGTTATCGAAAACGACAGAAGCGTGGAGGAAATCAACCGCCGAGAGTTCACCCTCCTGCGTCGCCGAACCCTCGCTTCCTGGCTCTTCGCTATTCTGACGATGTGTTTCTCCATGGGCTGGATTTCCCTGGGTATGGAACAGAATATGATTTCAGATGGCGTTGCTTCGGCTCATCATTCGAGTTCCTTCGCCAACCAGATCTGTCTGCTCCTGGCACTCGCCAACCTGCTCTACTGCGGCAAACAGTTTTATGTTTCCGCCTGGAAGCAGCTTTTGCATCATACGGCAAACATGGATTCGCTCGTAGCACTCAGCACCCTCATCGCCTTCCTCTTCAGCACCTTCAACACCTTCTTCGGAGAAATGGTATGGGGAGCGAGAGGCATAGAATGGCACACTTATTTCGATGCTTCCGTGATGATCATCACCTTTGTGCTGACCGGCAGATGTCTGGAAGAAAAAGCAAAGGACAGTACGGCGAGTAGCATCCGCCAGTTGATGGGAATGCAGCCGAAAACCGCCCGACTGGTGACTTACGAGAAGATAGAAGGCACCAACGACTACAAGATGGAGGAAGTTCCGATTTCCACTATTCAGATAGGCGACATGATAGAGGTAAGAGCCGGCGAGAAAATTCCGGTGGATGGCGTGGTTACCCAGGCAGAGAGTTTCATGACTGCCGATGCTGCCTATGTAGATGAAGCGATGATCAGCGGCGAACCGACTCCGGCGATGAAAAAGGCAGGCGACAACGTGCTGGCCGGCACCATTCCGAGTCAGGGAAAGCTCCGCATGAGAGCCAAGCAGATTGGCGAGAACACCGCCCTGGCACACATCATCCGAATGGTTCAGGAGGCGCAGGGCAGTAAGGCGCCCGTGCAGCGCATCGTGGATAAGGCGGCTCTGATTTTCGTTCCAGCCGTGGCAGCCATCGCCCTCATCACCTTCCTGGTGTGGTGGCTGATAGGCGGCAACGCTGCTCTTCCGCAGGCCATTCTTTCAGCCGTAGCCGTATTGGTCATCGCCTGTCCTTGCGCCATGGGCTTAGCTACTCCTACCGCCCTGATGGTAGGCATCGGCAAGGCGGCACAGAAGCAGATTCTCATCAAGGACGCGTCGGCACTGGAGAATCTCCACAAGATCAACGCCCTCGTCATCGACAAGACCGGCACCCTCACCATTCCTAACCAGAACATCGATTTCACCAAACAGGAGGATTTGGATCTGGAGACGAGAGAGACCCTCAAGCCTCATGCCCAGGAAGCGATGAAGCAGTTGCAGGAAAGGGGAATAGAGGTCTATATGATGAGTGGCGACAAGGAGGAAGCGGCTCACTACTGGGCAGAGAAAGCCGGCATCAAGCATTACCAGAGTAAGGTGCTGCCTGGCGACAAACAGGCATTGGTAAAGAAACTTCAGGACGAAGGCAAGCAGGTAGCAATGGTGGGCGACGGAATCAACGACACCCAGGCCCTGGCCCTTGCCAACGTGAGCATGGCGATAGGAAAGGGAACGGATGTGGCGATGGATGTGGCGCAGATTACGCTGATGAGCGACGACCTCTTGGCACTTCCGGAAGCCGTAAAACTGAGCCAGAAGACGGTTCACATGATTTGGCAGAATCTCTTCTGGGCGTTCATCTACAACATTATCTGCATCCCGTTAGCAGCCGGAGCCCTTCATATCTTCGGCATTGATTTCCAGATAACCCCAATGTGGGCAAGTGCCCTTATGGCCTTCTCAAGTGTGAGCGTAGTGCTTAATTCGCTGAGACTGAGATTGGCGTAAAATGAAAGAAAATGGATTTTACCCCATAACCTCCCCCTCTACCTTGCAGCTGTCGAACCCCATCTCCTTGGCTTTATCAGGACCAAAGGTAAAGTAGATGGCTTCGCCCTCATCACAAACCTCGCCTTGGGAGTTCTCCAGAGTCAGGTGGATGGTGACGATGTTGCGGCGCTGACTGGCGATGTGACCACGCACCGTAATCTGCGAATCGGTGGTCATCACAGGCTTCTTGTACTTCACGTTGAGCTGCATCGTTACACCCGTGGTCTGGAGTTTGCGGTTGATAACCCAGCCTGCCACTTCATCCATCAGCATACTGATGATTCCGCCATGCAGGGTATTGATCCAGCCCTGGTAATTCTCGCCGGGATTCCAGATGGTAAGCACATCCTCACCCTCTTCCCAAAACTCAAGATGCAATCCTACAGGATTGTTTGGGGCACAGCAAACGCAGTTGTACCCCTTCTTGTTCAAATATGGATTTAATATCTTCTTCATTTTCTAACTTTTTTAAACAATGCAAAGGTACGAATAATATCTGATAAGACAAAGTTTTTAAAAAATATTATTGTTGGTAGCCGTTTAATACCTAAAAATAAGGACTGAACAGAACCTTCCATCCATATAAGAGAACCACAATACCTAGAAATGGGGGTAGCAAAGAGCCTTATTTATTTAGATTAAATAAAAATACTAATTATTAAGTATTGCAGGATTTTAAAATATCAAGTATCTTTGCAGCGTGAATTAGAAAGATGCTCGCAAGCGGCGGGCAAATGAACAAGAAATTATACAAAACATTAAGAAATGAAGAGAATTATTTTTATTATTTTAGGCTGCATCAATATTTGCCTTGCTTATGCACAGAGCTTTAACGGACAATATATTTCGGAATGGCAATGGGACATGAACAGGAACACCAATTTGATTAATCAGCTGAGATTGGAACTGAGTGTTCCGATAGGAAAAGGAAAGGATTCGTTCGAGGCGGCTACGCTGCATGTGGCAAAGACCAACGATGGCATCATTGATGACTGGCAGGGATTTTCGAATATAGATGCAGACAATAACTTCGCCATGCTTGCCGTGTTGGGCTACATGCACGAGTGGAATTCGGGCCATCTGTTTGTGGGTGTGAGAAACGTGAACGAGGATTTCTTCACCTCTGATGTTACGGCACTTTTCCAGAACAGTTCTGAGGGAATCTTCCCTACTGTTGCATCCAGCTATCCGATAGCCAACTATCCGTATTCGGGCTTGACCCTTTACTTTGATGTAACCAAGGGAGGATGGACATTCAGAAACAGTCTGTATAATGGTGCGGGATATAATGGCTGGAAAGCTCACGACAATCCTTTCCTGGTTCGCCCGAAGAAGGATGGAATCTTCAATATGTCACAGTTGGAGTATGAACATAAAGGTGGAAAATATTTTGCGGGTGCTGCCGTCCATACCCGTCAATATCCGATAAACGAGGATGGCGATATGGTTTCTGCCGATGAATCCAAGGGCAAAATAACCTGTGGCTGGTGGATTTACGGAGAGCAGAGCGTTTGGAAGGCTGGCGACAAGAACATTTCGTGCATGGTACAGTATTCCGAGAACACCAGTCATCAGAATGCCTGCTACCGATACGCCGAACTGGGCGGTGCCTATCAGGACGAGAAGAACGAGTGCGGTCTGTCAGGCCAGTACGCCCGCTTCCAGCAAGGTTCGGAATATTCGCTGGAAGTAACATGGAAAAGACAGCTGACGGAATCCATTTCCCTTCAGCCATCGTTCCAATACATCAAAAACGACAATGGAGATTTCACGGCTCTTAGTGCCCGACTCTATGTCAGTTTCTAGCAATCCATTTCGGCAAGACCAGGGTGCCCATCACCAGGAAAGGGTAATAGAAGATGGCGCGCCAGAGCATGGCGGCAAGGATGGCTACTGAGGCATCGGGCAGGAAATCGGAATAATAAAGGCGGAACATCAACTCTGCCACGCCACTTCCGCCAGGCGTAGGACTCAGAATGGAAATCATCCACATCACCCATTGGCGGCACCAAGCCACCAGCATGTTGCCCTGACAATGGAAAGCAATGAGAATAGCTACCACGATGGCGAATCTCGACAGCCATGCCAGAGAAGTATAACCCATCAGCTGCAGCCAGAATCTTCCGCCCTCCAGCTTTGCCTCCTCCGAAGCCATCGTCATCTCCTCGGAAAACTTCTCTACCTTGGGCAGGAATCTGCGAAGGAAAGGAATCTTGCAGCATCCCTTCAATACCCAGCCCAGAATCTGAGGGCGATGCAACAACAAGAGGTAGAGGATGGCTGTCCAGACAGCAACGATAAGGGTGCTGACGATGAAGATAACCTGCACTCCGCCCTTAATCCATTCGTTCGTAGCATCCACAGAAATCCCCACTCCATCAGCCAAGCTGAACAAGAGATGCGATGGAACACAGAAATAGAGCAACACGCAACTGATGGCAAGAAAAGCCTCATCAGCCAGCAGGGCTGCAAACATGGTGAAGATACTTCTGCCCATAGAAACTCCCTCGCGATTGAGATAGACAAAAGCCAAACCACTTCCCCCCACCGCCGAAGGAGTGACGGCAGAAGTAAACTCGCAGAGCACATTGATGCGGAACGCCTCGGCTACGGATAACTTACGCTGGCAGAGATGACGGAAACGGAGGGTGAGCATCAGATTCTGGACCGCAAAGAGCAACACGCCCATTACTACCCCCAGAAAGAACCTGGGAGACAAATCTATCCTGCTCAGAACTTCCACATCAAACTCCCGAATCATCATTCCAACGATGACCACCAGTCCGATGGAAGCCGCCAACCATAAATGCCATTTTTTCATATTACTCTCAAAATAAAACTATACTTTATTATATATAGTAATATAACGATTAAATGGCTAATCTATTTTGTTGTCTGTCAATTAAATGCTTATATCTGTCCAAAACTTTATTTGAGAATCTTATAAATCGGCGAAGCCTCCGGCTGTTGATTATCATCATTCGTAAACGGAACCTTCAGGATGCTGGCAATGGTAGGAGCCACCTGCTTGGTGTAGATGGTTCTGCCCCCTTCCATTTCTCCCAGATGCAGAATGTCTTTTCCGAAAGCCACCAGCCAGGTTTGGTTGCTGCCTTTGATTTCTTTACCATGTTCTGTCCAGGAAGCTTTGGAATCTACTTCGCCACGGTTGGCGTGAACGCCCAGGCTTTCTCCCCTGCCATGATCGCAGGTAATGAGAAAGGTGGTGTTGCCCTTATAAAAGGGGTCTTGCTGGCAGCATTTCCACAACTGGCGGATAAACTGGTCGTTCTGATGGGCAGCATTCAGATACTCCTGCCATTTGCCATGGTGCCCGTAATAATCGGTCTCGCAAAACTCTACGAAGAGAAGCTTGGGATGCTTCTCCATGAGGGTTTTTAAGGCACGGTTCAGAGTCACGCTGTCATTTCTTACCTGTTTGCTCACCCTGTGAGGAGAGCGGAAATCCACCGGCAATTCGCTTCTGCGATAATTCAGGATATAAGGAACCACATCCCAACTCGCCACGGCACTCACCCTATCCTTATACTCAGAACAAGCCTCAGCCAATTCCAGAACCGAGCGGTTAAGATTATACTGCTTGCGGTTATCAAAGATATGCTCATCATCGGTTACACCACAGAGCATCTCGCTGTACCCGGCATAGGATTTCCAGATGCCGTTTGCCACCTCCATCTTCGATTTCCGGTTACGGTTGCCTATCATGCAGCCCTTCTTCCTGCCCATCTCCCAGAGAAACGGCATCAGACTGTCGCGCCTGGCGCCCTCAAACACCTCCTGCCATCTCAAACCATCAATGGCTATCACTACCACACGCGACTCCTCCTTCTTGCTATCCTTGCCATACACGGCGAGCAGGAACAACAAGGGAAGAAGCAGCAACAATGGAATCATTTTCTTCTTCATAAGCCTGGTTCTCCTTTCTATAATAATAAGTATCGTAAGCGTTTTCTATGGCGGCAACGATTCGGCTTTCAGCATGGTTCTCCCAGATTCTGAACTCCACATCCTCCTCGTAATCACGGGCAAAAGCCTTCAGTTTATCGATGTCGAAATCCTCGCTCACCACGCCAGCCATTTCTCTTTCTGCATCCATCGCATTACATTCCTGCTCCACATGAGCCGGAATCAGCATGCAAGGCTTGCCCATGTAGAGTGCCTCGCAGACGCTCTCAAAGCCGGCGGTGGTGGCGAAAGCCTTGCAGCCTGCCATCATCTTGAGGAATTTTTCGTCGTTGATGCGATGGAAGGTGAGCGTATCATCCACCTTCAGTTCTTCGGGCGCATCGGGCTGATCCCAGAAAAAATGAAGACGGGTATGGGGATGCTTCTCGTGCCAAGCCTTCACATCCTCGGCAAAACCGGCATTCAGCATGTAGCCCATAATGTAGTCGCCATGATGGCGGATGATGGTCTTGGCTTCCTGACGGAGCAACGGCGGAACCACCTTAATGCCGTGCACAGGCTCATCCCCGTAGTCACGGATGGAGAGCGCCAACTTGGCTGTGGCTCCCATACAGGTGATACGGGTAAAGAATTTTAATAAAGATTCTGGTACGGAATACTTTCCAGGCATCTGGAAAGAAGGATGGAGGAAGAGGTACTGGTGACCGATGCAAACCTCAGGAATACCGAAACGGAAGAGAGAACAGGTAATGCCGCACAACACCTCGTAGAAATTGATGATGATGTCGGCTCCGCTCTTCTGGATATTCTTCCGTATCAAATGGATACTTGAAAGATAGTTGGGAACCAAGAGCGTATTGTAAGCCAGGGAGCGCAGGAGATAGAACTTGCGGTTGTCCTTAGACGGCAAGAAATTCGGACTGTCAAAAACCTCGATAGGAGTACCTATCTTATTCTGGAAGAACTCAGGAATCACCCTGTTCTTGCTCTTGCCCACTAAAACCTTCACTACTTCATGGCCCTCGTGCAGAAGCATCTGCTTAAGCGCCAACGCCTGGGTGAGATGACCTCTACCCTCTCCTTGAATTACAAAAATTACCTTCATTTTTCTTTTTACATCTTTAAACATCTAATATTATGCTGGCGAAGCGGCAGATGCATGTTACACGAAGCTGTCCATCGCCCCTTTCCGAGTGCAAAGGTATAAGTTTCATATTTCAAAGATGTGAGAGAAAAATGAAGATAGGGTTAAAAACTCAGAATACGATTAGAGCCTTATTTCTGAATCGGGTTCAGGAATAAGGCTCTAAATAAAATACTAGAATATCGGCTGACCTACGCAACCATTTGGCGCCTGCACATGAAGCAGGGCGGCGATGGTTGGCACAATATCGGTCATGAAAGTCTGCTTCGTGGTAGCACCATGCTGGATACCCCAACCCATGAAAACCAAAGGAATGTGGGTGTCGTATGGATTCCACTCACCATGATCGGTTCCCTTCATGCCGTGGGCATAGAAATTCGGCTTCAATACGATGGCCACATCACCGCTTCGCTCACGGTTGTAACCATTCACGATGCGCATCTTCACATCCTCAGGAATGCTCTCAGTCATCGTCTTCTCCATATCGCAGGCATACTGCACGCAACTGTCTTCCTTCAACACGTCCACCACACTCTGCTTGATCTTGGCGAAATCCAACTTGTTTTCCTTGATGATGTTACGGTTGAAAAACACCTGATAGTTCATCACGGTCTTCACCAGTTTGCCCACGTTAGGATACTCCTGAGCCAGGGTCTGATTCAGTTTCTCAGCCACCGCATCACCATCCCAATTACCCGCAGGAATGCGGCGGTCTTGCAGAAAACGGGCGTTGTTCATCGCTCCATGGTCGGCACTCAGGAAAACCAGATAATTTCCTTTGCCCACCTTCTCATCGAGATAAGAAAGGAAATCGGCTATCGCCTTGTCCAGGCGCAGATAAGTATCCTCGGTCTCTACCGCATGAGTTCCCACCTGATGACCGATATAATCCGTGCTGGAGCAGCTTACTGCCAGCAAGTCGGTTTCATCATCTGCACCCAACTGCTCGCCGTCTATCGCCGCCTTTGCCAAATCAATCGTCAGCGAATTGCCGAAAGGAGTTTTGCGGATAATGCTGTAACCATATTTCTTATAAAGGGCTGGAAGATTGAGCGGCAGCGTAGCCTTCATGCCCTTGCGGATGCCATCCTCATACTCGTTCTCATCTTCCGTACTTTCAACGTAAGTATTCTCAGGATAGAGTGTGTTCCATTTTTCCGAGAGATAACGCTCTGGCAGATGCTGGTTGTTGAACGCGTCCACCCACTTCGGCAACTGGTTTATATAATAAGAACTAGTGATAAACTTTCCGCTCTCATCATCAAACCAGTAGGCACCGTTCGGATTATGACCTGCAGGAAGAATGGAAGCACGGTCTTTCAATGCCACTCCCACTACCTTGGCTCTGCCGTTGGATGCAATCTTCATCTCATCTCCGAGAGTCGTAACCCAGAGGTTTCTAGGCGACATCAAGCCCGCCTTGCTGTTGGATCCCACCGGCTTCACGGTTTCATCATCCGTGCAATACACCTTCTTGCCATTCTTCACAAAATTGTTTCCGGCGATTCCGTGGATAGAAGGCACACTGCCTGTATAGAGACAAGTATGACCGATGGCGGTAACCGATGGAACATACGGAACACGGGTGTTTTCGCAAGAGAAGCCCTCGTTGAGCAGTCGCTTGAATCCACCTTCACCATAGCGTTTCTGATAGCGATAGAGATAATCCCATCGCATCTGGTCAACCACAATGCCCACTACCAGTTTGGGGCGCTGAACATTAGAAACATTCACCTGTTGGGCAGCAGCAGAGCCGCATCCCAGAAATGCCAACGCAATAAAACTAAATACCTTATTCATTTCTTTCTTCAAAAATACTGTAATGCTTTTTACCGCTGCAAAGATATTTTAAGGATGTTGCCATCATGTTACAAAGAAATGAAAGAAGAGTGAAGAAAAAAATACTGATTTCAACTTCATCTTTTCTTCACCAGATAGAAACCACGATGTAACAAAATCATTCTACTTTTGCAGTCGAAAAAAATAAATATGCAAGAAACAATAGATTATGAACAGATTTAAGATTGTATTAATGGCTTCCCTGCTCGTGCAGGGGGTAGCATGTCTGGAGGCGAAAGCCGACAATACTCCAGAAGGAAACAAAACTAATTCTAAAGCATTGGGCGTGAATGCAGTAAGCGGCAAGGTGACCAACGAACAGGGCGAGGCTTTGCCTGGCGTGGTGGTTCGCTGCGGAAACACGAATGTACAGACTGATTTGAACGGCGAGTTCCACGTCAACGTGAACGATGGTGACAAACTCACCTTTACTTATATAGGATACAACACCATCACCAAGGATGCTGACGACAACAACCTGAAGGTGGTGATGACGGAAAATACACAAGCCCTGGGCGAAGTTATCGTCACTACCCAGAAGAAGAAGCAGAGTAGTTTGGAGATTCCTGTGGCTGTAAGTGCCGTAACAGGTAGCGTAATGGAGAAACTCAACCTCCACCAGATGGACGACGTAGCTCAGTTTACCCCAGGCGTTCAGATTCAGTTGCAGAGTCCTAACAACCCAGGCTACGTGATTCGTGGTGTAACTTCTGATGGCGGAGAGGCTTATTCACAGCCAAGAGTTTCCGTGTTTATGGATGGTGTTTCTACATCTAGAAGTCGCTCTTCTGCCGTTGAACTATTCGACTTGGAACGATTGGAAGTTGTAAAAGGTCCTCAGGGAACTCTCTTCGGAAGAGGTGCTGAGATTGGCGGAATCAACATCATCCGCCACAAACCGGTAAATGAACAGAAGGGCGAACTTTCCCTGAACTACGGCAGCTACAACCAACGCCAGGTAACAGGTTTTATCAACACCCCAATCATTAAGGACAAGCTTGCCAACCGCTTTGCCTTCGACTACGATGCACGCGATGGTTTCATCAAGAACGAGGCAGGCGGCAGACTGAACGGCAAGAATGCCCTAGCTTTCAGAAACTCTACCCAATGGTGGGCTAACGATGATACTTCCGTGGGCGTGGTACTCGATTATCAGCACGATGATTATCCAGGCACTTCCTTCCATAGCATCAACCCAGCCTTTGGCAATAGCAACCCTAACAGTCCTGCCAACCTGGAAGCCGGCAAGCTGTTGGGCATCAAGCGAAACGTGGGTGGCGCCCTGCTCAATATCGACCACAACATCAGCAACCGCTGGTCGTTTAATTCCATCACCGGATTCAGAGCCTTCAACAGCAATGAGCATTTCGATGCAGATGGTACTTATCTCCCACTCCTGCTCTGCGAGGAAAAAGAGAAGGGAACTCAGTTTAGCCAGGAATTCAGATTCAATTATGATGACAAAAAGTTCTTCTCCGGCTTCGTGGGAGCCAGCTATTTCTACGAGAAATCATCGCAGGATGTCAATGCCAAGACCAACCTTCAGTATCTATATCCTGTGTTTATCCAAAAGAGTGTGAAGACTTCGCTCAACAGTCAGATAGATAATGTAAAGGGATTGCTCAGCCAGTATCTTCCTGCCGCTTACCTGCCGATGGTGGACGTGACGATTGCACAGTTGATGAACAAATGGTTCCCTGAGAATCCTGAGACGGATGCCGATGGAAAACTTAAACCACAGACCACCACTCCTGATATCTATGGCGATTTGAAGACTGCTCTGGGTGCTGTAGGAATGGATTTAGACCAGGTGCTTGCTGGTATGGGCGATAACGGCAAACTGATTCAGGCTACCTTGCAGGGCATTTCGGCCAAAGCGCTCGATACTGCCTATACCGAACAGGGCAAGAATTACGGAACCAACCAGGCTGTAGAGGTTTTCGCTGACGGAACCTTCAAACTCACAAAGAATCTGAACTTCACCCTGGGTATCCGCGGAACTTACGAGAATCAGGAAACAGGCTACTCTTCAGCTACCGTACCAAGCATGTTTGGTGCCGTACTTTATCGCCCTACCGAGGGTGGCGCCAAAGTAACTGCCAAGGAGAGCTACTGGTCGTGGGTAGGTCGTGCTGCCCTCAACTATATGATTGGGCGCAACAACATCTACGCCAGCGTGGCTCGTGGCCGTCGTCCGGGAGTGCTATATTTCAACAACGATCCTAAGGATTTCGAGACACTCGACCCTGAAATCATCTACAGCTACGAGGCAGGTGTAAAGGGAAGTCTCCTGCAAGGCAGATTGAATTACGATTTCTGCGCTTACTATTATGACTGGTATAACTATCAGACATCGGTTTTCAACGCTACCACCAGCAAGTTTGAATACGATGATGCAGGTCGTGCCCACAGTTTCGGTCTGGAGGCAAGCATCAGCTACTCTCCATGCCGCTACCTGAATCTCTTCGGCAACTGGTCGTACATAGAGGGCAAGTTCAACGACAAGGATGACAACGGAAACGCACAGCTTTATGCCGGCAACCGCTTTCGCCTTACTCCAAAGAACAGTTTTGCCATCGGCTTCGACCTGAACGTGCCAACCGGCGAGAAGGCTTCCTTCTATCTCCGCCCTACCTATTCATGGAAATCGAAGGTGTTCTTCGAAGAGAGCAACGAGCCAGAGTTTACCCAGGATGCCTACGGACTGCTCAACTTCACAGCCGGTTACCGTTTCCAGCCAGGCAAGGTTTACTACGAGATTGGAGCCTTTGGCAAGAACGTACTCGATGAGAAATATATCGTAGATGCAGGTAATTCCGGCCGACAGATTGGTTTCCCAACCTACATCGGCGGTTCCCGCTCCGTTGTCGGCGTGATGTTTAAAATGGGATTCTAAGACAATAAGTGCAGACTGGAATACGTTTCATACGTATAACGAAATACATATTGAAGAAATATATTAAAGATAAAAACAATGAAAAGATTTTTGATTTATATGATGCTGCTGATGGGAGTGATTCTCCCATCCTCAGCCAAGGATAGAGCCCAGCAGGTGATTGCCCACAGAGGCTATTGGAAGACAGAAGATTCTGCCCAGAACTCCATCTCTTCTCTTCAGAACTCTTATAAGATAGGGGTTTACGGCTCTGAATTTGATGTTCACATCACACGCGACGGCGAGGTGGTAGTTTTCCACGATGATGATGTTGACGGCATCAAGATAGAGAATGCCAACTATGCCGATATCAAGGACAAACGACTCAAGAATGGCGAGAAGATTCCTACCTTGAAGGACTATCTCAATGCTGCCAAGTCATTGGGCGATATGAAGCTCATCCTCGAAGTAAAAGAGCACATCCAGAAGAGCGATGAAGACCGCTGCATCGATGCCACCCTGAAGATGGTAAGAGAAGCCGGACTGGAAGCAAGAACAGAGTATATTTCCTTCAGCAAGCACGCCTGCGATTATCTCGTTCGCCACGCTCCAGGAGCCAAGGTTTCCTATCTCAATGGCGACCTAACCCCTCTCGATGCCAAGGATGCAGGCTATGCAGGCATCGATTACGAAGATAGCGTTTTCTACGAACATCCGTTATGGATCAAGGAAGCCCGGAAACTCGGCCTGATTACCAATGTCTGGACAGTCAACAATCTAAAAGCCATCAAATATTTCTTTAAGCAAGGCATCGATTACGTGACAACCAATGAACCGGAAAAAGCCAAGAATTTATAATACAACAATCAGAAAAAAGGGTAAGTTTCTCATCATGAGGGGCCTGCCCTTATTTTTTTTTTGCAAAAAGATTTAAAAAATAAGCATGAACAAGACAAGGTAATGATATTTTGTTTATTTTTGCAGTATCATTGCAAACAAACAGATTTAAGATATGAAAAAACTACTCTTATCCATTGCCTTTCTGCTCCCTGGTATGGGAATGATGGCGCAGACTCAGGTAACGACTGCCGAAGGTATCCTCGAAGGAAAAGACCTCTCAGGCATCACAGTATTCAAGGGTATTCCGTTCGCTGCCCCTCCGGTAGGAAATCTCCGCTGGAAGGCTCCGCAGCCTGTACAGAAATGGCAGGGCGTTCGCGAGGCCAAGGAGTTCGGACCGAACCCGATGCAGGAACCTCTCTTCGGCGATATGAACTTCGGTGCGAAGACCAACAGCGAGGATTGCCTCTACCTTAATATATGGACACCGGCAAAGACCATGAAGGAGCATCTGCCGGTACTCATTTATTTCAACGGCGGAGGACTGATGGCGGGTAGCGGAAGCGAACCTCGATATGCGGGCGATGCGATGGCACGCAAGGGCATCATCTCCATCACAGCCAACTATCGTGAGGGCATCTTCGGATTCTTCGCCCACCCACAGCTCTCTAAGGAAACATCCTACAAGGGTTCCGGCAACTATGGATTCATGGACCAGGTGGCTGCCATCCAGTGGGTAAAGGATAACATCGAGGCTTTCGGCGGCGACCCTAACCGCATCACCATCGTAGGCGAATCGGCAGGTTCCATGTCGGTCAGCGCCCTGATGGCTTCCCCTCTCTGTCAGGGACTCTTTGCGCAGGCAATGGGTTCCAGTGGTTCGGTGATGGGATTCAAGAAGGTGGCTACACAGAAGGAAGCCGAGGAGAAAGGAGTGCAGCTTGCCCAGAAAATAGCCGAGAAGATAGGTAAGAAAAACGGCAAGAAGGTGGGAAAGAAGGTTGGAATGAAGAACCTCAACGAACTTCGTGCCCTTCCTGCCGAGGAACTGATGAAGCTGGCGGAAGTAAGAGCGGTTCCTGTCTATAATATCGACGGATATTTTATGAAAGAACAGCCTGTAGAGGTATTTGCCAAGGGCGAGCAGACCAAGGTGCCTCTGCTCATTGGCGGTAACAACCAGGAGATGACTCCATGGGCGGTATTGATGGGCAAGCAGCCTACCGTCGAAAATCTGAAGGCGGGTGCCAAGGCTACATTTGGAGAAGAGAACATCGAAGAACTCTTCCGCCTCTACGGCATCAACAGCGATAAGGATGTATTGGAGCAGCCGGGCGTGAACCTAGCTTCGGATATCTTCCTCGATTATTCTACATGGAAGTGGGGCAACATGCACAAGCTGACCGGCGGACAGCCTGTTTACCGCTACCGCTATTGCCATCCTCGTCCTGCTATGGCCATCAAGGGTAAGGTGGCTGCATTGGCTGGCGGCGTGATAGATGCCAAGGAAGATGCAGCTCCAGCTCCACAGGATAAGGGAGCCGTTCACTCTGCCGACATCGAGTATGCAATGAGTACATTGCCAACCAACCGCGTGTTCAAATGGCAGCCGGAGGATTATATGATCAGCGACATCTTCAACCAGTATTACGTCAATTTCGTAAAGACCGGCAATCCGAATGGTCTGGGTCTGCCTGAGTGGCCATCCACCAACGGCAAGGCAGTAGCCCCTGTGCTTCAGATAGACGTGAATACCGTCGTAAAAACTGATGCACAGATGGAGAAGCGCTATGATTTCATAGACAAACTGTTTTGGGAGAAGAAATAATTCTCTCATTACATTGAATCAATCGGAATACAGATTTCATTGAATAAACCAGAAATAGAGATGTTTCAGAAATTCATTATCAACAGAGATGGAGTACTGAAGTTCGGGCGTGTCTACCTGCACCGTGACATGCTGTCACCCGGCGAGCAATGCACCTACGGGGGCGGTTTGTGGAAGATAGATGAAGGCAGAGGCGCCATCGTGCTCTACGGCAGAAGTTTCGACTTCGGTCCTCCCGATTTCGACTTTGTGAAACAGATAGACTGGACGGGCTTGGGCGGCACCCCTCGCCCGCTCTTCTATCTGCCTCATTGGCCTAGCGAAGAAGAGATTGTGCCAGTCATCATCAATTAAGAAAATAGTATAATATTCTATAATTTTCTGTGTAAAACTTGCGGATATCAGAATAAAACACTATTTTTGCGAAGAGAAATCCTTCTCGGGGAAAGTGCTCTCTAAGAGAAGAGATTCCGTAAATAAGTAACAATTAAAAAGCAGTATAGTATGAAAAAGAAATTAGTTTTGACAGCAGCCGTCATCGCTGCATTGTCAGTTGTCTCCTGCAATGGCAAGAAGACAAATAGCCAGGGGGCTGACCAGGATAGCCTCAGTTATGCTGAAAATGATTCGCTCAATTCCAACGATGTCATTCTCGATTCCATCGCCGGCACCTACGAGGGAACTCTCCCTGCTGCCGACTGTCCGGGCATCAAGACCGTTTTGACGCTCAACGCCGACAGCACCTACCAGTACTCAGCCGACTATCTGGAGCGCAAGGATGGTCACGACGAAGCGAGCGGTATCTTCAAGGTATTGGCTAACAACGTGGTAGAAATCACCCGTCCATCGAGCGGCGAGACATCTTACTACAAGGTAAAGGATGCCAACAGCCTCATCATGACCGATTCACTGGGCAATGAGCCTGAAGGCGCCATGGCTAAGCACTATGTGCTGACTAAGAAAAGGTAAAAGGGTAAAAGGGTAAAAAGAGCCTTACCCCCTTCACACCCCTCGTTACGCCCCCGTTCCCAGCGATTCCATCGCTGGTCCCCCTAAAAAAAGGTAAAAAGAGCACCCTAGCTTAACATTCCGCTAGGCTCTTTTTACCTTTTTACTTTTTTACCTTTAAAAGCCCCTTTCAAGTTAAAATCAATTAAGTTTTGCACCGGAACCTTCGCTATTCCAGATATTTTTCCTAATTTTGCGCCCACGTTTCTAACAGATGAAATGATTTTAAGATGCAATGGTATATACTAAATAGATTAAGGATAAAGAAAAATGGAACATGTTTTTACTGAATCGATGTTTTTGGTGGGATTCGTGATTTTCATCGCCGCCATACTCGTATTAGACATGCTGGTCATCGACCGAAAGGCACATGTGGTGTCTATCAAGGAAGCCGGTTCATGGACGGCTGTATGGATTATTCTCGCGCTCGCCTTCGCCGTATTCATCTATTTTCATGGCGACATGGTGCACGGCATCGAGAACTTCGACGACCTGAAGCTGATAGCCTCGCGCTATGCTTCGCATCTCAAACTGGACCCGAACGACTATGAGGGGAGTCTGCAGCAATACCGGCACTATATGACCATCTCCTACATCTCGGGTTATCTGATAGAGAAAACGCTCTCGGTAGATAATCTCTTCGTGATGATGATGATCTTCACCTCGTTCGGAGTGGACAAGAAAGATTACCAGCACGTACTGAACTGGGGTATCCTGGGAGCCATCGTACTGCGCTTCGTCTTCATCTTTGCGGGTGCTGCGCTCATCAGCCGTTTCGCCTGGATATTACTCGTATTCGGAGGATTCCTGGTTTACAGCGGTGCCAAGATGTTCCTCAACAGGAACAAGAAGGAGGAAATCAATGCCCTGGAGCATCCGGTAGTGAAGTTCATGCAGAAGCGCCTGCATCTGGGTCCGCTGGTGATGACGGTGGTATTCATCGAGTTCTGCGACCTGATTTTCGCCTTCGACAGCATCCCAGCCGTATTCTCAGTATCGCTCGACCCGTTCGTGGTGTTCTTCTCGAATATCTTCGCCATCCTGGGCTTGCGTGCCCTCTTCTTCCTGCTGGCAGCGATAGCAGACAAGTTCCGCTATCTGAAGGTGGGTGTGAGTGTGCTGCTGGTGTTCATCGGTGTGAAGATGCTCATCCACGATTTCTTCGAGATTGATGCTGTCAGTTCGCTGGTATTCATCATCCTCGTACTGCTCGTCAGCATCGGGGCTTCGGTGGTGATTCCGCAGAAACAGGAAGCGTTGGAAAATACGAAATAAGCAAACCATTCGTAAAGGAGATTATCATCAGGTAATCTCCTTCCAGGAAAACATAAAAAGGGCGATTGCTATTCCCCACGCAAGGGATAAGCAATCGCCCTTATCTTTTATGAATTCAGTTCAGAAAGAAGAGCAAATGAATTGGCTTTCCCTTCGGCCGCCGAACTTTGTTTCTTCACTCTTCTCTCTTCACTCAATTTACTTCCAAGGATTCTCTGTTGGGTAAGGCAGGCTAGCTGGCTGGTTGTAAGCGATATCCTTGATGCCGAGATACTTGAATACCTCGAACAAGGTCTTACCTACGTGAGAGAATGCTACGGCTCCGTGATGTGGATAACCCTTCTGAATCAATACGTGACGATAGAAGCGGCCCATCTCGTTGATGGCGAAGATACCGATACCACCGAATGAACGGGTAGGAACATCGAGAACCTCACCCTCTGCGATGTAGCTGCGGAGGTTGCCCTCTGAATCGCACTGCAGACGGTAGAATGTGATGTCAGAAGCTGCGATATCACCCTCCAAAGTACCACGGGTGAAGTCTGGTTTACCACCATTCTCCAACAAACGGTTCTGGATGAGCTGATACTTAATCTTACGGCTAGAGCACATCTTGCACTGTGGAGTGTTACCGCAGTGGAAGCCCATGAAGGTATCAGTCAACTTATAATCGTACTTGCCCTTGATGTCCTCATCATAGATATACTGAGGAACTGAGTTGTTGATATCGAGCAATGTAACGGTATCGTCAGAAGCACACATACCGATGTACTCAGAGAGCGCACCATAGACATCTACCTCGCAAGCTACAGGAATGCCTCGGCTAACGAGACGGCTGTTTACATAGCAAGGCTCGAAACCGAACTGGCTTGGGAATGCAGGCCAGCACTTGTCAGCGAATGCTACATACTGGCGAGAACCCTTGTGAGCCTCTGCCCAGTCGAGCAATGTCAACTCAAACTGTGCCATTCTGCGGCTGAGGTCAGGATAGTAGCATCCCTCGCCCATCTCCTTGGCCATATCAGCGCAAACATCGTCGATACGTGGGTCGTTCTCGTGCTCCTTGTAAGCTACGAGAAGGTCGAGCTCTGAGTTCTCCTCAATCTCAACACCGAGTTCGTACAAGCCCTTGATAGGAGCGTTGCAAGCGAAGAAGTCCTGTGGACGTGGACCGAAGGTGATAATCTTCAAACCCTTCAAACCGATGATAACGCGAGCTACTGGTACGAAGTCCTGAATCATCTTAGCTACGTCCTCTGCTGTACCTACAGGATACTCAGGGATGTAACCCTTCAAGTGGCGCATGCCGAGGTTGTAAGAGCAGTTGAGCATACCGCAGTAAGCGTCGCCACGACCATTGATCATGTCGCCGTCACCCTCTGCAGCTGCAACAAACATACAAGGACCATCGAAGTTCTTTGCAATCAAAGTCTCAGGAGTCTCAGGACCGAAGTTACCGAGGAATACAACCAAAGCGTTGCAGCCCTGCTCTTTCACTTCGCCCAAAGCCTTGAGCATATCTTTCTCGTTCTCAACTGTAGTCTGGCAGTTGAAAATTTCACCCTTGTACTCTTTTACGATGTTCTCACGGCGCTGAGTAGAAAGCGCGATTGGAAAACAGTCACGGCTAACGGCAATAATACCGAGCTTTACTTGTGGAATGTTGTTGCTTACCATAATTTTAGTTTATTACTTAAGTTTTTGTATAAATTGCTTATATTTATTAATTCTTTTCTAAATTTGTTTGGCTGACAATTATTCATTGTTCCGAGCACAAAGGTACAAATATATTTTGTATCACCAAGCGTTTTAAGGAATTTTTAATTCAAAAAAATGGCGCAAAACCGAAATTCTGCGCCAAATGTAACATATGATAAAGTTCTTGATACATTTCATACATGTCTCTATTATCATCTGATACCCCTTTTCTGCCTTAACATCTTCTTTAATATCTTCGCAGCGGGCGGTACCGGATGGTATAAATCTGATTGAAGTACTCCTTCCAGGCGTTCGGCTCCTTGTCATCATCACGCACGATGCGGATGCCATAGAATCGGGTACCCGTCTCCTTGTATTCCCGGAATCTCGACAACAGCTGCTGTGGCGGATCTGGAATCAGGAAGTCGGTAATCCAAAGCACATCGGCATTCACGTAATGGAGTCCGTCGTTGTCGAGAAGGTCGAACATCTGGGTCATCATCTTCTTTGCCGAAGTCCCGCCGCCAATAAATGGAAGGTGGGTTGTGGTAGGCTGCCGCCGGATGCCTCGCCCGGTATGCGCCTGTCCATCTCCGTCGGACGGAGCTGCATCTGCTTCGGCTGATTCCATCACAGTGATTCCTATTCTCTTCAGGCGCTCAGCCTTGCGCTTCGCCATCAGGTCGATGGCACGGGTACTGACGGAGAAATCTATCAGGAAGCAGTCTCGCTCCAGATCTTCTGCCGTTTCTTCCAGCAGAGAGATGAGTGTTGAGGATATCCTTTCGGGCGTGCCATACATACTGGCTGAGGTGTCCAGACAGACGATCATCGGACCCTTGCGGGAGGCATGGGTAAAGCCCAGTTTGCGGGATGGTTTCGACATTTCGCTCTTATAACGGAAGGTCTGGAGTCTTCGCGTGCGATACTTATAGATAAAGAGGCCCTCCATATCTTCATCGCTGTACTGTGCCAGTTCGAGGGGGAGAAGGGAGTTGAGATCATCGCCCACGGTAATGCCCTCGATATCGCTACCCGCTGAATGCTCCATCTTCATCTCTACGCCCGATGCGATAGTGAGCCGGTCTTTGCCGTTGGCATCGGCTACTCGTCCCATCTTCGCCACAATTTCCTTGATTTCGGGATATTTGTCCTGAATCTTCACCTGGTTCAGACGGCGTTCAAACTCCGTTTCGGTCCATCCGTTCGTCATCAGTTCCCAGGCTTGTACGGCGCGCTGTTCCGAAACGTCCTTCGTCTTCATGTTGCGGGTTATCTGGTCCATCATGCGCACCAGTCCTGTTTCGAAGTTGTTCTGACGGAGCGAGATGAAGTCCTTCAGCTTGTTCAATACCTGATGGTCGATGCAGACCTTCCAGTCTCTTACCAGCCTTTCCCAGTTTTCGGGTTTCGAAGCCCCGTCTCCAGTCATCAGCTTGAGGAAGAAAGGTTTATCGAACCCATCTTCAGCATGTTCCTGTTCCAGCTGGTCGAGCAAGGGGAGCCACACCTGTTCATCCATCCGCTTGAAGGGAGCCCAATCGAGCACATCATCAGCCCGATGACTCTCGGTCCAGGCACGCTGGCGCTGGAATCGCATGTGATGGACGCATTCCACGATGAATTTTCCCACGCTATCATAGAACACCTTGCTCTTAATCTTGCTGTTCACCACCTGTCGCACGAATTTCTGCACCTCTTCTCCAGTTTCTTCTATGATTACTTTCAGGGTGAAGAGATGAATGAGATAATCCTTCAGCGGGTCTTCCTTCAAATTCCAAGGCATGGCGGTGCCTGTCGAATCAGGAATCTTCACCTGTCCCGACTTGCAGAAGTCATCCAGCATCTTCAAGTAATACTGTGCCTCCGCCAAGTCCTTGTTATTCTGGTGTTTCATAGGAGTAAATCCTTATTTTTTCTCCATCAGATATTCTGCGAAGATTCTTGCAGCACTCTCTACTTTGGCTGCGCAAGGGCGAGACTTGTAATATTCTGCCGTTCTTGCCGAAGCCACATAGCTGGACAGCGCTTTCTCGTGGCCCTTCAAGCCGAGGATTTCGGCACAGATGATACTACCATTCTGCTCCTTCGATTTGGCGAGCAAATCCTGCACCACCTTATAGCAGGCCGACTTGCCCTCGCGGTCATCCCCCTCGGTCTGTCCGCAATCCAAGCCAACGAGCACCACGATGCCCGAAACAGCACCACACATCATTCTCATTCTGCCTACTCCACCACCGAAGCCGGCACCAATGCGCTTCGCCATCTCATCATCAAGACCATATAAATCGGCAAAGGCAGCCACTACCGACTGGCAGCAGCCATAGCCCTGCATAAAGTTATCCACCGCCTGGTGAACACGCGCCTCCAACTCTGGAGTCAATATTTTCTGTTCATTCATCATGTTTAGATTCTTCTATATATAATAATGTAATAGGAGGCGATTAAACCTCATAAAGTTTCATCGTATCCTGACGGGTAAACGCCAGTTCCTTATAGAAATCGCGGAGATAAGCCGATATTTCCGCCTTATCATCAGCAGATGCGAAGAGATTCTCGCCCAACTGCCTTTCCAGCGAGCTCAAGCCATCCGAAAGGTTTTCTATCTCCCCCTCGTAATCCCTTCCATCCTCCGGATTCCTGCGTACACGATGATATTTGATGTCCTCAGCAAGCGCATTCTTCATCTCCACGAGTTTATCTGCAAAAGGAGAAAAGAGGGCACGGATCACGATGTTTCGGATAGCATCCCGCTCTTCCGGTTCCTGCCACAGACAATGGTAGATAGGAAGCAAATCGCAGATATCCACCTCTTCCCTATCCTGCATGAAGGCAGAAGTGCGAAGCAGGCGGACGATATTCTTCCATCTTCGGTCACTCACATAGATGTTTCTGCGCTCGGCAGCCTCATCCACATTCACGGCTCTCAGAGATTTACGGATGGCGGAAATTGCATCAAGCACCTCCTCCTTCACGCCAATCTTACAGATTTTCTCCGCCCATTCAGCATACTCCTCAGGGGATATTCTTATATCGCACACGGATTTCACAGATCTCACAGATTTTTTCTTTGTATTCTCAGAAATAAACAAATCTCTTTCTGATGTTTCTACTCCCATTGGCGTTTGCTTTACAGAAGACTTCTTGGACATAACATTAGCCTCATCCGTGGAATCAGTGAGATCCGTGTGAGACTCATTAGAATCCAGCAGCATTGCACGGAAATTCTTCTCCAGCTTAATCGGTCGGCTTTCTATTCTGATAACGAATCGGTCCCAGAGCGCCTCCAGTCCTTCTCCCTTAGCCGGCAACTCATTGCTTGCCGCCACGAGAAGTTTCAGAGGAAGATGCATTTCTCGATTGCCGTTTCTGAAGATTTTCTCGTTAATCACCGTAAGGAGCGTGTTCTGGATAGCAGGTCCCGCCTTCCAGATTTCATCCAGGAAAACCACATCGGCAGTAGGCAGATAACCCTCCACCGCACGCTCGTAAGTATCCGAAGTCTTCAGTTTCTGAATGCTCACCGGACCGAAGATTTCATCGGGTGTAGAGAATCGCGACATCAGATACTCAAAGCTCTGAGCATCCCTGAACGCCGTCTTCAACTGTCTGGCCACCATACTCTTTGCTACACCCGGAGGTCCCAGCAGGATGATACTCTCACCTGCCAGAGCTGCCAGGAGCGAGAGCGATATCTCCGTCTCCTTCTCATAAATGCCCCGGTTCATCTCACCGAGTAATTGTTTGAATCTTTCAAGCATATTCTTACTTTTCTATTCAGAATCGTATAAAGACGAAAAGAAGTTAAGAGATAAAATTCATTATCCCTTAACTTCCTCATATTCTTTTATATAAATAAGGTATGGCTTACTTTACGTTGCCCACCTTAATCAAGTACTCAGCAATCTGAACAGCGTTCAGGGCAGCACCCTTACGAATCTGGTCACCGGTCAACCACAATGTGTTACCATTGTCATCAGCCAGATCCTTGCGGATACGACCTACATATACATCGTCCTTGCCGGCGCTCTCCAATGGCATTGGATAAACGTAGTTCTGGGCATCATCCTTTACGGTTACGCCTGGAGCAGCCTCCAAAGCCTTGCGGATGTCCTCTACTGCCAATGGTTTCTCTGTCTCGAACCAAACACTCTCTGAGTGAGAACGGAGTGAAGAAACGCGAACGCAGGTAGCACTGGTGCGAACATCAGAGTGCATAATCTTGCGGGTCTCGTTATACATCTTCATCTCCTCCTTGGTGTAATCGTTAGGAGTCATCTTGTCAATCTGTGGGATGACATTGTATGCCAACTGATGAGGGAACTTATTGATATGCTCAGTCTTACCGGTCTCGATGATATCCTTATACTGCTGCTCAAGTTCAGCCATGGCAGCAGCACCAGCACCTGAAGCACTCTGGTAAGAAGAGATATGAATCTTCTTGATATGGCTCAAGTTATCGATAGGCTTCAACACTACAACCATCATGATGGTGGTACAGTTAGGGTTGGCGATGATATTGCGAGGGCGGTTCAGGGCATCCTCAGCATTTACCTCAGGCACAACCAGAGGCACGTCGTCGCACATACGGAATGCGCTAGAGTTATCAATCATCACGGCACCATACTTGGTGATAGTCTCGGCAAACTCCTCTGAAGTGCCGCCACCAGCAGATGTGAAAGCAATATCGACATCTTTAAAGTCATCGTTATGCTGCAAAAGTTTGACCTCATAGTCCTTTCCCTTGAAGTTGTATTTTCGTCCGGCAGAACGCTCAGAACCAAACAACACCAAATCATCCATAGGGAAATTTCTCTCAGCAAGGATACGCAGGAATTCCTGTCCTACTGCGCCACTTGCACCAACAATTGCTACTTTCATAATCGAATCTTTTAATTTATAAAGTTGTTATAAGTGTAAACTGTGGAAGAGAAAGCCAGCCTCCTTATCATCTTCATGATTCCTCATCTTTCTGACAGCTTCATTATTTTTCCTCATTTTCTGATAGCTTCATGATTACTCATTTTCTGATAGCCGGAAACTGCTTATTTTCTCAAATCCGCTGCAAAGTTAAGACTTTTTCTACAATATCAAGCATAAATTCCCAAAAATTATTGCTTTTTGCTGCAAATTTATCATTTTTGCTTACTTTTCTGCAAGAATATGCAGAAAATTGGAGAAAAATAGTTGCAAAAAACTTCGGTAGTTCAGTTTTTAATCGTACTTTTGCAACACTAGTGTCCCGTTAAAACGAGACGATTATTAAATAAGTTATTAATACTCAAAAGCTTACGGACTTTTTATAGTGTATTCGATTTGATTTTGTAT
>ENA-OXQY01000003-OXQY01000003.1-human-gut-metagenome-genome-assembly--contig:-NODE-3-length-141448-cov-47.359367_pt1 | contig 141448 bp, 124 predicted proteins | sample MGYA00249588_ERZ652575 | MGnify/ENA primary metagenome ERZ652575 (study PRJEB26925, sample SAMN05826562) | human gut metagenome | biome: ENVO:2100002; feature: ENVO:00000062; material: ENVO:00002003...
CAGATATAACAATTGAACGATCAATCTATTTCTTTTATTGGTTGTTTAAGTTTGCAGGCTGCATCATTGTGAAATGGTGTAGCCTTTTTAATTATCTATATATCAATACTTTACAATCAAACTTAACAAAACAAAAACTTATTGATTTACAGGATTAGTAACACTATAGTAACAATACCCAAATAAAAAGCCCATCTTTGCACTTGTTGGTAACAAAAATACTGCATGGCAATATTGCAAAGATGGGTTTACGATGCAAAGATAATCATTTATTCTTTAACCACCAAGTTTTTAAGAGAATATTTAAAAAGTAATTTCTACTTGTCGCTACCTACCGGAATACAAAAAAAATGGTGTCCACCTAATGGACACCACTTAGTTAAACTTAATCGGAAATTTATTATATGAATATATAAAAGAAAAAACTCTCACAAATAAGGGGTGAAACCAACTAATAGTAAACACCCCTTTTTTATGGTGAAGCATAGGAACTCTAAATATGGCTAGAATTAAGATTTTAAACCCCACGCTTGGGGAAAAAACGTATATGAGAGAGAGTCCTATCACTCCACCTATATCATGAAAACCTACCTTACTTCTTCTTTCTTCCTTGGAACTGTCTTTGTATTCTTTCTGTAGGATTCTGAGCTGCTTTTGCACCCAATATCTTCATATTGTTACCAAATTGGTTTCCGTTAGCCTTGCCACCACCATAGGTTATTGAACCATCCTTATGGTATTTCACATAGCCAGCATATTCCCATCGCCCACCTATCCATCTTTGCGCCTCGCTCATAATTACTCCTTTCTTCTTTAACTGATTATTTCAAATTTGTACCTAATACCTCACCTAAAGCAAACCAAAACCAGCAAGGGCGTTCCTTTTCGTTTTTAGCTTCCTTTTCAGCCAAAGCTTCATCCCACTCATGGCAATTGTAGGTTTCTTGCAAAAACTCAATATCTCTTGGAATAAGAGCCATTATCTCATTTGCCGTGCATTCTACATCCATATACCAATTATTAGCATAGTTATGAAAATGGATTGCCCTTACAATTCTCAAAGGCTCAACAAAGCCTTTCTCCAATGCTTGCTGCACTTCTTTATCATCCTTATGCTTATCTAGAAAATCAAGCACTTTCTTATCATAAAGTCGGCTGCTAAACTGGTGTGCACACTGTCTAAATTCCACAGTCTTCTTACCCTCAAGAATCTCTAAAGCATACTTCTTGCACATAACAAGGTCTAGAACCTCAATATCTTCAGCCGTAGGACAATCCGGATAACGCTCTAGAAACTTCATTTTTTCTTCATCCCATGTCATAATATTCATATTTTATATGTTATTTTTTCAACTGCAAAGATACAACTTTTTCTTCTGATTACCAAATATTTAGCAATAAATATTGATGAGTTTTCAACATTTTTGTTGTAAACTAGAACCTTGGTTTGCTCACTCCCCTATTTGGTGCATGAACAAAGTTACATTCTTATAGATGCAACCTTGGAACACCCATAAAACAATACTCTCAGCCAATTTTATAGCGTGCAAATCAAAAAGTATAAAAGCAAGCCCCATCCGCTAAAGTCACGAGTGCGGACAGGGCTTGTGTCACTTGCCCACTAAAATAGAGAGGTGAGCTTGTGGCAATTCTCCACGCTTGGAGAAAATGAAAAGTATAAAAACATAGTATATCTTTGGACTTTGGGTGGTGGTCTAATGGGAGTTTATATTTCTGTCGTGTCCTTCTCACGACTTGCCACCTTATGCCCTTATATCTTTATATTACCATAGCTAGCATATTCTTAGATTGCATCTGAATCCATTGGCAACCATTCTTTCTAAAAAAGATGTCTGAATCGAACCGCTTACCATCCACAATAATGTGGCTACCTTTGCCCTCAAACTTGTGGTTTCTTGTCAAAGGCACTAACAGGTACACCTCCATATTCTCTTTGTTAAGCACCAAGGTTAAATCAGTACCTAATACATGTGAAATAGTTTCACGCTTATTGTCGCTCAACACGCCAAACTTATCATTGTAACTCACATAAAGAGCATCCATCAAATTCTTATCCATATCGTTTCTAACTTTAAATCCAAAATATAATATATATGCAGTTTAACGTGTGCGCTCACTTATCTAACTCTTAGGCAGCAACCTTGATAAAGTTAAAGAACTTCATTTGTCGCCAAGCCTTTTTCTCAATGTCCCAATACTTAACGCAGTCCTTGCAAGCATATCCCTTGCCATTTGGAGTGTAGTCTATCAAAGACTCCTGCAAAGTACCAAATGCCTGACGGATAGAGCCATCCACCTTCTGAAAGTAGAACTCAACAACTCTCTTCTTCATTGCCAGCTTCAACTTCAAAACTGCCCAAGCTTGCTTCAAGCACTCTGACCAGCTCATTGTTGCTGATTTCAACTCAAAGGCTCTGTGTGCCATTGCCATCACCTCTCTCATCATATTCTTAAATGAATTAGCCATAATCAACTAAACGGTTTTACGAGTGCCACTCGGCTGCATAGCAGCATCTAATAGTTAAACTTAAAAGCCTTTATCTCTTAAAGACATTGCAAAGATACAAAATATATTCTAACATACCAAATATTTAGAAAGAAAATGTGAGAATATAAACAATTATTAACCAAATAGCATTGTTTAGACTTTATTCTTTACTTTTATTCACATTGTTAGAACTTATCTGCACAAAACAAAGAAAATATTTGGTAGTTTCAATTATATTCATTATCTTTGCACTCAAAATAAAATCTCACATTATTAAATATAAGAAATATGGACGTTAAAACAATTATCAAAGAAAAAGGTTTTACTATCGAACAGGTAGCAAAAGAAATGGGTATAACAAGATTTACTTTTACCCAAAACCTCAGCCGTAACCCTACGATGAGGACATTGCAGCGTATTGCCGATGTGTTAGGATGCAAGGTTGGTGACTTCTTCAAAGACGAAATAGAGCCATCCAAACCAACATTTGTTTGCCCTCATTGTGGCAAGCCGATAACTTTGCATATAGATAAGTAACGTGGGGTGTTCCTCTCAAGTATTGATAATTAAAACAATTAGATTATGAAGAAAGATTTGTTAGTTGCCGTAATAATAATGCTTGCATTTCCATCTAAGGCACAAGAATATATCAAGGCGATGCCTGTAGTTCCCAAGAAAGGATTTCAGACATTTGAGCAGTATATAGAGACACATGATGTATCTGAAATGGATGGTGATACCGTAACGTTGGCAAATGTCTATGGAACTATAGGTTATGCCGTGATGGATAGGTATGTAGGGCGTATTGATAGAAGTTTCTTTTTAATGATGCAGGATGCTATATATGAAGATGACAAGAATGTAGATTCCAAGAAGATGCTTTATGTTCCTATATCACCTAGTAAATATGAGCTGACAGAAATCAATACCAATGTTATCAAGAAGAAGTTAAAGGAGGATTTCATACTCACCCAGAATAATAGCTTTTTCTTTAGGAATGATAAGTTTGTGGTTAAGGCAGAATGGTATTATGGAAGAAAACGTGTAACGTTTCATTGCCTAACATATCCTAAGCATTATATTCTTGCAATTGGTGAAGAAAAGGAAGAAAAGAAAGTTTTTGTTCCACCAATAGATAGAAAAAGTTTAATAGAGAATCCATAAATGTAGGATGCAACCAACGCAGATTTGCGTCCGTTCCATAGTCCAACTTTGGTTTGTGGTTGCATCAAGTTAAGAAAGAGGACGGAGCAATTTTGCGCTGTCCTCTTCTTTCAACGAGCTAGAAAACAAGCCCGATGGTTTTCGCCCAAATGGGGGAAAACTATGTAACATCTTGATTTTCAACGATAACCGATTTTTAGGCTCTCGTACTAACTTTTTGGGGTAACGCTTGATAATCAACGAGAAAGCAATTTTGCGCCCTCGTACTAGCCCAAATCTGGACTCGTTGAAAGTGTTCCTATCAAGTTTATAACTATCTAGTTAAAAACCCCTTGTGGATAACCTGAGCGGAACAATGTTCCTACCCTTAATCGGTTTTTGACAATTCTGTCTAAAACCTACAAAATGGGGTGTCCTCAAAATTGTGGAGACCTCTTTTAATAAACAATAAGGTGAGATTTTTACACCTTTTTAATCGCTGAGGCTACCAAATACACCAATTTTGGGGTATTATCATTTTTGAAGACACCACTTTTCTATCATCCTTGCAACATCTTCTTAAGTTTGCTAGCAATCAAACGTATATGTCTACTATCTTAGTAATTATTATCTTTTATTCACGCTTATTCGTCAACGCTAAAGGGTTTCCATCCTAGGAACACCTAATACAAACTTTGTTTGGGGCAGTTTTGCCAATTTTGGCAAGTCTAAGGGGTGTAGCCTGTAGCGACACCCCTGCTTACTGATAAATAATATAGACTAATAGGATTTTTATATCTTTGCCTATTGTTGACACTTTTTGTCAATTTCCATACACTTATTATGAATACATTTTATAGAGATTTGCCCTGCATACGTTTTTCACAACTTTAGGAAAAACCTTGTCATTTGCTTTCAATGGGGTAAATGATGCTTAACCCCTCATCTAATAATTTTATTAAACGAGCATCTTCTTACTTCTTCATTTGACAAATTTAGCAAATGAACCCTCGGGGAAATTTTTCCCTTAGCTACTTTCAAGGTGTGGGCGATGATTTGCGCTTACATACTTCAAGGTGTGGAGGACTTGCATCTGCGCTTAGTGCATTCCACCACACCTCTGTATTACAACCTATCCACCTTATCCGCTATGCGGTCTATCCTTTCAAATGCTCTCAACATAGGCTTATGCCATCGCTCTTGTCGCTCATCAATCGACTGCAAGTACATCAGACTTTGTGCAAGGATAGTTCTACCCTCATCAACGGCTACCCAAATGTTACCTACGTTACCCATAATGGTATTCACGCTAAACGTTAGCAAGCTATCTCCTTTATCACCTTTCAAGGACACAAGCTGGCCTATCTTCTGATTGATGTCCTTGGCTTGCTCCAAAGTCCCCTCTGTGGCACTTTGTACGGCTGTGAATCTTCCGTTTAGTTCTTCTCCTGTGTCTTGGCTCATTGACTCAAAAGAACCGGAAGAAGCAGACTGAGAAAAATTGTCTTTCCACCCCAAAGCATCCTTTAAAGAATCTCTTTCATCCAAAGCATCCTTAGAGATTGCCATATATTCCTGCTTTAACTTATCTTGTGCCTTATATAGTTCTTCTTTGGTTAAATTCTTATTCTCAAATGTAGATGAGAAAGACTTGTACCAGTCTTGCAATCTCTGCTTGTACTTATCAACCATCAAAGAATTAATAATAGCAGCTGCCATCTTCTTTTGGAAACTATCAGCAAAATCAGTTGAATCAGAATCCATATTCTCCAACATACTCTTAAAATCACTCTCAACACTATCAAAAGATATTGAAGTAAGTTTCTCTCGATAGCTATTTTCCAATTGTTCCAGCTCCTTATAGTATTCTATATAAGAATCCATATACTGACTGGCATTCTTGTAACCATCATCACCATATTGCTTTATCTTATCGTATTGAGTGGCTGCATAAGCGGCTACGTTAGCCATCTGCTCACTTGTCAAGTTCCAAAAATCTGATGCACTACGTACTGAAATACCAGCCTCCTTACTTACCTTATCCCAATCCTCAGAAGACATTGCATCATTTATTTTCTTGTTGGAAGAGTGTTTGCCATCCGTATAAGCCTTATACCAATGTCCACTTGTGTAAGCAGCACCACTTCTATACATTGACTCTTGTGTATTCTTGATTTGGTCTTGTATAGCCGCCTTTTGCTTTTCATAAGACGTGGTTATATCTTGCATGGAACTAGCCTCATCCATCTTGTCAGCCAAAGCGTCAATACTTGTTTTCAAGTTATTGTTACTCTCGGATAGCCTAGATAAATCTTTTTCAAGGTTCTTATCGCTAGAGCCATCACCTAACCAACTAGACAAGCCACCAAAGGTAACTGTATTAAGGATATTGCCCACGCCTTCCAAAAGTGAACCACCGATTTGCTCTACAAACTTTCCGCTTAGAATATTCTTCAAGATACCATTAACGGCATTGAGGATTGCATCTATTACATTTGCTACCAATGAACCAATACCATCTTTCAATATATCAAGAATAGACAATATCGCTGATATGATTTTCCCGATGTTTCCACCTGATTGCAATTTATCTGCCAACTTTGAAACCGACTTGTTTAAAGTCTTTCCCAAGTCCAGCTTAGATAATCCTAGTACCGTGTTGGTCAGTCCCGACATTAAGCCACTTAACGACCCACCACTAAACTCTTTCAATCCAGATGCAACCTCATTCAATCCGTCAAGCGTACCTTGTGAACTTTTCTTGTATTCAACCCCTTTAGCTTTAACGGTCTTAACCATTTCCTCAGAAGTCTTCTTTGCACTATCATATATAGCCTTTGCTGAATCCAATGTTTGACTTGCACCCTTAATTTGTGCCTTATCTCCGGTCTTCAAGGCTTTCTCATAAGAATCCTGTGCCACTTGCAAGTTATCAAATGCTATCTTTTCCCTAAGTCCTGCCGCTTGCATCTCCTTGAAAGCGTTTCCCAAATCCTCGCTTTGTCTCTTCAGCTTGGAAAGGTTCAATGTACCCTCATGGTCACCCGTCAATGCACCACGCATCTTGTCGATTGCCTCATAAATTACCTTTTGCTCGGTTGCATCTTTCTTCTTGAAATCATCGGTCTTGGTGTATTCTTTCAAGCCTTGGAACGTTTCCTTCAGCTGCTCTTGCAATGAACCAATCATAGAACCAAACACGCTTTGCCAATCAATCTGAGACTGCAAGGCACCTGTATCTACATCGCTTATCGCCTTGGACTTCTCTTTTTCAAGACTTGCCTTTTTGTAGGTGTCCGTCTCTAGATTAATCTTCTCATCATATTCTTTGGCTATTGCATATTTCTTTTCCTGGAATGTACCATAAGCCTTTAAGTAATCAAGCATGGCTTGTGCTTGCTCCTTTTGGGTCTTTCTATTGGACTCGGTTACGGCACTTTCCTCAATGATGGTGTATTGCTTTTCAATCTTCTTGATTGGCTCTTGGTCTAGCATCTTATCATCCCATTGCTGAGGCTTGCCACCTTGTGCCTTAATAACAGCCGCCTTTGCATCATACTCGGATTTTTGGCGAGCACGCTCTGCCTTGACAGCGGCATTCTTCTCCGTTTCTATCTGTTCAATTTCCTTTTCCAATGCCCTTTTGCGCTCGGCTATAACCTTTTCCTCACCATCCTGCATAGCCTTGATTCTTGCATCGGTCACTTTCTCCTCTATGGATTGCATAGCCTTGGAACGCTCATACTCGTTTTTATAGATAGCCTCAGCCAACTTACCTTCAGCACTCTCTATATTGTTTTGCTTGGTTGCATTCTTCTTAGCCTCAGCAGCCGCTTTCTTCTCGGCATTCTTGGCGGCTTTGTCCATACTTCTTTGATTGGATGCCTCCATACGTGTGAGCATTCTTGTGCTTGCTGCCTGTTGTGCTTGTGTGGATAAGACTTCTATATGCAATTCTCTTTCACGTTTGAGATCTGCCAATGATGATGTATGTAAGGCATTACGCTTCTTTTGTAACTCATACAACTCCGTCTGTGCCTTAATTTGGCTATCATACTTTTGTTTCAGCAAAGCCTTTGTTTCTGCAATAGCTTCTTGTTTGGCTTTGCCTGTCAAAGTATAAATTTTCTCTCGCTTTTCCGCTATGGTCTTCTCCAGCTTGGCTTGTTCTTCTTTGGCTTTACCTAATGCAATATTGGCTTGCAGGTCTTGCTCGGCTATCTTGGCTGCTTGCTCTGCCTTTGGCAACAAGTCGGACAATGCTTTTCCAATACCACTACCCAGCTTGTCATTTGTAAACATGTCGTAGGCGGTTTTAACACTTCCAACAATGCCCTTGATTTGTGTCTGCACAACCATAATTGCCGTTTTTCCGGCTTTTATCAAGCCATCGCCCACTTGTGAAAGTCCATCTGTGAAAGTGTCCCAATCAAGTTGAAAAATACCTTTTAGGGTTGTTCCAAGACCTTTGAGAAGCGTATAGCCTGTTTTAACGGCACTTACAAAGGTATTTTTGAATGATAAGCCAAAATCTCGTAATGGGCCTTTTGCATCGGCAAAGCAATGATAAAGATAGCTACCTAGCATAACCACAATATCGGTTAAGGATGCCACCAATGAAGTCAAATAACTTGTTATCTTAGTAAATACCTTTTGTCCTTCTGCCGACTTTGTGAACCACGCATAAACCGCTTGAAGCCCAACCGCCACGGCTGCAAGAACCGCTCCTATTGGTGTGGCACACATCGCCCACAATGCCTTTGTCATAGCACCAATACTACCAATAACGTTTCCTAATGGCAAAGGTAAGCCATTTAAAGCAGTCTTTAGGTTGCCTATGGATGATTGGAACTTACCTCCACCTGTGGCAAAGTCCAACATTTTATCTTTTGCAGCTCCTATCCGCTCACCAACTGAAGAAAAGGCATTACCTAATCTATCCAAACCAATTTTATCCGACAAGTTAGATAGACTTCCCGAGATAGAACTTCCCACCTCGCTAGCCTTGGATTTTATTGCTTCAAACTTGCTAGATATTGTTTCATGTAATGAAGAGAAAGCATCACTTACCTTTTGCTTGATTAGCTGAGCCTCATCAATGATATTTCCAAAGAAGCTACCCCCTTTCTCCGTCATGCTTAATGATGATTGAACATCAGCCAAACCACGCATAGCGTTCTTTGCGTTCTCGCTTTGTTGTTGCAAGCCTACAAGGTTATTCTTGGCAGCATTCAATTCATTGCTAAGGACGTTGATTTGTTCTGATATAGCTTGTACGGCTGCTGAATTGTTTGTAGCTTGTGCCGCTTGCAATTGCTCTTGTAATGTAGCCAACTGGTCTTCTAAACCAGCTATAGCCTCTTTTTGAAGTTCTATAGCGGCATTTGATTGTCCACTTGCATAGTTGAGACTTTCAGCGTATTGGCTTGCTTTCTCCTTTAACTCATCAAGTACCTTGCCATAAGATGAGGAGTCCATTTCACTTGAACTAAGTCTCAATGAAGCGGACATTGTTTCAATTTCTTGCTTTAATTGCTCAGCCCATGCGGAATTGCTTTGTGAAGATTGGCTCAACTCATTTATACTATCCTTAACTCCGGTAATAGCCAACTTTTGGGACTCAAACTTTTGATTCAAGCCATCTATGTTATACAATGAACTCTTCCACTCCTCAATCTTGGCGGTTATTGCCGTGAACTCATTGGACTCCGCTTTTGTAACTTCTGCTTGTGCCTTTTGCTCTTCATTTAAGTTAGACAACTGCAACTTTGCTCTTTGCAACTCAATTTGATAAGATTGCAATGCCCTTGTTTGCTCATCTACTTCTTGCTTGGAACTAGTGATAGCCTCGTCTATGCTTCCGGTTGTATTCTTACCATATTTCTTGGCATTATCCTCCTTTTGTGATGTCAAGTCCGCTACATCATTCTTTGCAAATTGTATGGATTCTTTAGTATCAACAATCTTTTCTTGCAACTCGGAAATCCTTTGCTTAATAGCTGCAATCTGGTCTTCATAGCTTTTGAAAGGTTGCCCATCTTGTAGGCTTTGTGATACGTTCTTTAGAGCATCAGCCTCAGCGTTTACTTGTTCCACAACCTTGGCATGAGCTGCAACCTCATCGTTGATACCCTTTGTATTTACTATATCTGAAAAGACACCTTTTATTTGAACCAAAGATTCTCCTTGTGAAATTGTGTCCTGTAATTCTGCATTTGCCTTTTGTGCCAATGCTATCAAATCATTATACAACTCTCTAAGTTTCTCCAAATAAGAAATCTTTTCCGAGATTGCATGAGAAAGGCTGTTACCTGCTTCTATATCAAGATTTCCGCTTGATAACTTGGATTGCATCTTATCTACTTCAGAAGAAACCTCACCAATCTTGGTCTTGGTCTCTTCTGCCTTGCCAATAAAGCCTTGTACCAAATCTTTTGAAGACAATATCTTTTCACCAAACATCTTCATTGCAAAGTTATAGCGTGAAATCTCGTCTGATAATTCTTTTACCTTTTGCCTTTGTGTCTGATAAGCATTTGTAAGCGATTCCACAACCTCTTTAGAAGTATGCTGGTTCGTCTTCAACATTTCTTCTCTAAGTCTTGCCAACTCTTGTCGAGCCTTGATTACCTCATCAAATCGGGCTTTTACATTGAATATTAGTTCTGCCATAGTTTCTAATCATATATTTGTTAGCAAGGTGAATAAGTTGAACTTACCCACCTTGGATTATTACTCTCATTCATCATCACGCGCGCACCTGCGCGAGTCTATTTGATACAAGAAATTGCTTGTGGTTCCAACTTAACTCTTCCTTTATAACCACTGTGTTCAATCAAGCAATCATGGCAAAACATTGTATTATTTCCTATTGCATGAGGCTGGACTTGCCCCAATTGGTTCTTTGCCAGATACTTCTCCAACTTGTTGATGTCTGAAACAATCTTCTGAGCCATTTCCCACGCCTTCTGTCTTGGCTCTGAGTCCAACGACAAACGATGGGCATCCATAGCCTTTTCAAAATCATCCACATCTAGCATTGCACGCCCATCCTTGATAATGATGTAAGAATTATCACAATCAAGGCTTCTTGTCTGAGACTTGAACTCTTGCATCATAGGCTCTAATCGCTCTGATATGGTTGTTCTAACAACCAACTTAACTACCACGTCTTGTGGGCAAAGCAAGTTATGTGTCACAATCTCAAACAAATCATTTGGATTGTTCATAAATGCCATAATTTCCTTGTCAGAAAGAACACACCCCAACTGCTCTAGCAAGCCATCCAACATTTCATTGATAGCACCTACTTTCTTGCAAATTGCTTGTCTTTTCTTGTTAATGTACTCGGTATTTTCATACAATATTTTATCCATAATCTTAATTTTATAAACTTGAACTATTAACGATGTCTATTGCAACCTTATCTAAATCGATTGCTTCCAACTCACTTTCCTCTTTCTTTGGTGGAATCGAACCGGCTTGCATAGCCTCTTTCTCTTCTTCCGTTAGTTGCAGCTTAGCTTCAACCTCTTCAACCAATTGTCTAAACTCTAAATTATCCATTTGCCTCGTTTATTATAGAACAACACATTTGCTTTAAATTTGTAAATATTTTGCGCTTCACGTCTATTGAAATTAGCCTCAACGTTTGCAGCCCTTCATGTCTCCTTTTTACTTTGCTTTTCCAACAACTTTTCAATCTCCTTGCAATGCAAGATTGTTGATAGTTGAATCACCGTGTCTCGTGATAAGTCTGCTGCAATATACTTGCTTGCATCCTTTAAATCTTGAAAGACAACCTTTAATCTACGACCATTATCAAATGGTCTTAAAATAACCTTTTTGTCTTTTTGAATCTCTGTTATATCCATTGTAATCTATTTTTTAATCGTTGACACTTTTTGTCAATTTCCATACACTTATTATGAATACATTTTCAGTAGTTTATGACCGTGTTACGTACACAATCATCAAGCTCTATTCCATCCTCATCTGTGCTTAAAAAGTCGGCACATGAAGAAATTTCTTTTAGTTTATTCTTCAATCTGGTATAATACTCTTTGTTACTATAAACCTTATTTGCCTTTAACTCTCTTATGTATTCATCTATATCATCTTTGCCCTGTCTGCTCATCAATCTTGCCACGTAAGCATTAAAGCCATCTTTGGGGTTTTTGATTTCTGCCATAAATTCTGTTTTCATTGTCTTGTGCTTTGAAATTGTAAAATATTCATCACTCCACATCTTTAATAACTTCTTAAAAAATGCTTTGTCCGATAGTGTTGAGGCTTTGACTTCCTCCACTCCGATTTGTTTAGCCAATCCACCATTAAGACGCAGCTCATATTTAAGGAGGTTGGCGTTACCAAACCCTGGGGGTATCTCCAAACCTTTGCTTTTTGCATCCTGCAACTTGTCATAGAATGCAAGGACTTGCCTTTGTCTTGCCCTTATTGTTTTGGCTATGCCTTGATAGTATAAAGTATCGACATTTCCTTGCACTCTTGCCTTTTTGGGCATATTGCCCAACTTTTCAAGATACACTCTTACAGGTTTTGCCATAATGAAGTTTGTTCCAAATTCCAGCTTTGACACATTGGCTTCACTCATTTCAAGATGTAAGCTGTCTGAAAGTTTCTCTATCGCCTCTTTTGTTGTGTGATAGCTTAGTGACCATATATTGCTCGGATAGAAGAACCTTGTCAAACTACCGCTTACCTCATAGCCGCCCATAAATTGGGTTACTTTCAATCCATTAAGAAATCCATAAGTGCTAATTTCACCTTTACAAGATGTCTTTTCACCTACGCTTTCTAAGTATTGGCTAATATCGGGCATATCTCTACATCTTGGTAGGAACATTCTTACTTTATCATACATACTCACCTCCTATCCAATTGAAACAGAATCACGTCTCAACACTTTAAGAATCTCATCAAAACCACCTAACATTAATTGTTGGCAATAGCTTCCTACCAAAACCTTGCACCCATCAAGTACAAGTAGTTCTATATAATCGGGTCTTTGCTGCTCTGCCGATGTTGGTGCTTCTTTGTCTTGGTGGACAACAAACAAGAAGCCATCCTCCTTGTATTGATAGAAAGGATTTGGCTTTGCCTTGCTAGAATAAGTTGGTGTAGATGGTGGAAAGCCAAAGGCAAAACCCGACAGCTTGCCATTGATGAAATAATCTTTTAGACCACTCAGATTCAGACTTCCTTTAGCTTGCAAGTGCATTTGTGGACAATTGCTTGATTGTCCTTCACGCTTTGGCAACAAGTACATAGAAACCATACTATCTCTGCCCTTTAGCTTATTCATAGGCGAATAGTCTCCCCATGCACGTACTAATACGTATTTTGGCGATTTTCCACTCTTAGGATTGTAATCAAGTCGCCCATAAAACTTTATAGTTGGTTGTATCATTGCTGACCTCCTTCCTCTTTGAGTTCCTCAACTTCATCACAATAATCTCTGTATTCACTTTCAAACCTCTCCTGCTCAGATGGCTCTAATCGGTATCTCAAAGGATTATCACCAAAAGTGATTTCATAGTACAAAGTATCAATCACAGATGCCATAGCAAGTTTTAACTTATCCGGCATATCACAGAGAATATAACCAAAGATGCCATAAGCCATTACAACATCAAGAAACCAATCTCTATAATTGTTGTCCTTACCTCTTAGCATATTCAACCACTCGGCTTGAAATGTAAAGCCACCATCGTGACGGGCAATCTTCTTTCTAAAGTCTTCTCTCATAATACTCATATAAAAACCTCCATTACAATTTTAATGTTTCACACAATAACTAGCAGCTTGGGATTCCAATTCATTTTTTGAAGCGATTCTGTTAGAACCCAACCACTCATCAATATCACTTTTCAAGAAGAAAGCTAGCTTACCACAAGGTTTGCTGTATGGAAAAGCATGCTCTCTCATCTTAGCGTAAACCTGTGCCTTGGACATTCCAATATAATTACACAGGTCTTCAACATTCAAGTAATTCTTTGCTTGAAGCAATGTGTATTTCTTAATTTGCTCCAGCTTATCAAGTACTTCCTTATCCATATTTCTCTTTATTTAAATTCAACATCAAACAATGAACGTTCTTGTTTCCGCTTGCAAAATTACTATAAAATATGGAATTACCTGTAATACAAAAACTGCTTACTTGTAGCAGTTAAAGCCCACAAGTAAGCAATATATTAAATTTCAGTTAAGATTAGATGTGCGGAATGAACAGTTTTTAACTTTTCTATTATGTAGATTTTGGCAGGAAATAACATTTTTTAAATTTACAATTCTATATTTTATGCTCTTTCTGTTGTGATTGTATTTCTTTCCACATTTCTTGTATCACACTATAAGTTCTAAAGTAATCTTTAGCTTTCTCTTGAATCGACTTTAATATTTTGCTATGTCTAAGTTTAAACCCTCCACGACACACTTTATAATATGTGTTTCTTAAACCCGATTTCAAACCAAACACCTCACTCCATATATCTCGGAATACCAAAGATGATTTATCATCACACCCAACAAACAGCTTACCATCTATACCGTTTTTAACCATCAATCCTCCACCAATGCACATATTTGCAAAAATAGCCAACATTTGCTTGGAATCTTTCCATTTTAGATGTATATCACTAGAACATAGTGCATACTCTTCCACATCAACAGAGAAATAATCTTCACTTTTAATTTCCCTTTTAACTATTTCTACATCATTTCCATTATAAGTACATAAGGTTTTACCTTTGTAACGTATTTCAACATTAGAAAGTATGTCACCCTCTACCACGCCAACGCTCTTAGCTGCCAATAGCAACATAATGGTAGGAACAATCCTCTCTCTTCCGTAATAGTATTCTATTTTTTCATAAAATGTCTCATCGCCAAGGAGACAACCCTTCCCGACATTACTTGCTCTTTCACCAATAAAAGGCTCTTTGTTTTCTTCTTCATTCATAATAATTATTTAATAAGTCCACTGCCGATTTTTTCTTGGAATCCACCACATCGGCATAAATTTGAGTTGTTCTAAGATTTTGGTGTCCTAGAAGTTTACTCGTTGTGTAGATGTCCGCTCCTTTGGTCAGCAACGATGTAGCAAACGTGTGCCTAGCGATGTGGAATGACACTTTCTTTTCAACACCAGCAGCCTTACCCCATTGCTGAAGGATATAATTAATGCTAAAATAGTTTGGCAAATCAAATACCAAATCAGAATCCTCAGCGTCTCCCCTTGTTGGCATCCACTTTAAAGCAGCATCAGACAATGGGATTGTTATACTATGCTTTGTCTTTACCATTTGCTTAACAACAAACAGACGGTCTTCTCTACTTTCAATATCACCCCACACCAAGGAACGCACATCACTTACACGTAGTCCACAAAAGCAAGCGAACAGAAAGGCACTCTTTACCATATCATTCTTACAAGGTGTAGCCACTAACTTCAAGACCTCTTCTCTTTCTAAGTATCCTCTAGTTTCCTTTTCTGCCCTTATTGGTTTTTTATCCTCCTTGCTCAATTTAGTTGCAGGATTTACACTTAGGAAATTATCCCTTACAGCTTCATTCAAAGCAGTAACAAATGTATTATAATAAAGTTGTGCCGTACTCTTCGCCATTGGCTTCTCGTAATGTTCACACCATTTGGGATTATCATTTCCTATAGTCTTTGCACTTGCAAGATACAAAAGAAACTTTTGACAAAAAGCCTTATCAACATCTAACAAGTATTTTTTGCCTGCTCCAAACTTCTCTATATGCAGAATCACATTATTAATTGTAGTTATATTGCTTTTGCTTCGTCCTAACTCAACTTTCTTTTCAGCAAATGCCCTTAGCCAATCCACAAGCAAAAGTTTCTTGGACTTATTTACATTCACTATGCCCAATCGTCCACAATTCAAATCATCTTCCAGCTTCTGCCTTGCAGCTTCTGCAAGATTTCTTATCTCACGATTACGCTTTCTTATTTCAGCTCTTTTTTCAACGCTACCTTTCTCGGGGTCTATATACATTTTTAGAAATTTATAGGAATGCTTATGGTTGTTATCTTCATTTGGGTTATACATATCCAAATAAAGAGAACACCCACCATTAGACCTTTTCTTCTCACGTAGGATTACGTTTCTCTTATCACTTTTATTTCTTGCCATTATTAGTGTTATTTTTGTTACCGATGCAAAGATACAACAATTTATTGAATATCAGCACTTATGAAAAGTTAAGTAACACTAAAAGTAACAATAAAAACACCAAAATAGTAATATAATATATAAATATCGCTTTTTAAAAACGGCAAAAACACACATAAATAATTGATTTTCACTATACTTTATAGCATAAACCAAAAACCGTGCATATTAGTTGTTTAAGTTTGCGCGGAGTGTGGTTGTGAAATCACGCTCCGCTTTTTTATTTCCTGATTTACATACCCTTTGGGGCAAACCAGGTTACCAAGAATAAGATGACGGGTAGAATAAATATTTGCATTTATACTTGGCTAATTCAGATTTTCTTCGTACCTTAGCAGCGCAAAACGTAAAGTGCGTAAGAATATGGCAAAAATAGTAAATAAATATCCTGTAGGAATTCAGACCTTTGAAGAAATCCGCGAGAAAGGTTATCTCTATATAGATAAGACCAAATACATCGTGGATTTTAGAGAAAAAGGGATGAAATATGTTTTTCTGAGTCGCCCAAGACGATTCGGCAAATCGCTTTTTGCCTCTACCCTCCAAGCCTATTTCGAGGGAAGAAAGGAACTTTTCGAAGGATTAGCCATTGCTGATTATGAAAAGGATTGGGTGAAGCATCCTGTATTTCATTTCGACTTGAGCGGTGCCAAGCACATGACCCTAGAGCAGTTGGAAAGATATCTGGCTGATATGCTTGAAGAGCAGGAGACTATCTGGGGGTATAAGACTCATCAGGTGGATGCAAACCTCCGCCTAAAAGACCTAGTGAAGAAAGCTTACGAGAAGACGGGCGAAAAGGCTGTAGTCATCATCGATGAATACGATGCCCCTTTGCTGGACGTAGTGCATGAAAAAGAGAACCTGCAACCGCTCCGCCGCATCATGCAGAACTTCTATAGTCCTCTGAAGATGCTCGACCCATATCTGGAGTTCACCTTCATCACTGGTATCACCAAGTTTCCTCAATCTAGCATATTCAGTGGACTCAACAACCTCGATAATATTAGCATGTTCAACCAGTATTCAGCCATCTGCGGCATCAGCAAGACAGAACTTACCACGCAGATGAAACCGGACATCGAAGCTATGGGGGAAGCACTGAATATGACGTATGAGGAGTGCCTGAAAGAACTGACACAATTCTACGACGGTTATCATTTCAGCGAGAAATCAGAAGATATCTTTAATCCGTTCAGCCTGGTAAAGGCACTGAATGCAGGCAAGATTGCTTCTTACTGGTTTGGTTCCGGCACGCCGTCCTTCCTCTTGAAACTTCTTGATAAGTATCATGTCAATCTTTCTACTTTAGAGAGTCAAGAGACAGTATTGAGTTCCTTCGACCAATCTACAGAAGAAATGACAGATGCCTTGCCATTGCTTTACCAGAGTGGCTATCTGACCATCAAGAAATATGAACCGATGTTTCAGGAATATACCCTGGGCATCCCAAACAAAGAGGTATGCGACGGACTGCTCAATTCATTGATTCCCCATTATGTGAATCCTCGCCGTTCTGACAACAATGCCTTCCTTTTGGGGTTCTGCAAGGCGGTTTACCGGAATGATATCGAGGCGGCACTGGAACACATGCGCACCTATATGGCTACGATACCATACGATCTGGAGAATCACAGCGAGAAGCATTATCAGACTATCTTCTATCTGATGTTCAGTTTCCTCAACATCTATATCCGTACGGAAGTGAAGAGCGCCATTGGCAGGGCTGATGCTGTAATGCACATGCCAGATACGATATACGTCTTCGAACTGAAGGTAGATAAGAGTGCAGAAGAAGCTTTGGCTCAGATAGACGAAAAAGGCTACATGTTGCCTTATCATTCTGAAGGTAAGCGACTGGTTAAAATCGGTATCAGCTTCGACAGTACCCAGAGAACTATCAGAGATTGGAAAATCAAGGAAGAATAAACATAGAATAAACAAGTACTTTCAATCTTAAGTTACCGAATGGTGAACAGCGGGGTGAACACTTGTCCAAAGTATTCACCTTTTCGGCTTCGGGGTGAACCCTAGTAAAAAGAACTTTGTATATACAGCGCATGCTAGAAATATAAGAGTCTAGATTATAATGGGTTATGGGGTATATTTAACACATTATTAACGCTAAAGGTTGGCATCGGGGTTCACCCTTCACCGACTTCATTGCCAAGTGTTCACCCTCACTCTTATTTAGAGAACGTTGCAAACAACAGCAAGCCCCAGCAGAATACCGCCCCCGACCTGCCCTTCTAGGGGTGGGTAGGGTAAGTCTGGCGTAAACAAGATAGTTACGATAGCTAAGTATCATGGTTACGATGGCTAAGTATCATGGTTACGATGGCTAAGTATCATACTTATGGAGCATAACCCTATCAGTGATAATCGGTGAGTATCGGTGAGCAACGATGAGCATCGGTGAGTTGGGAAAAAGAAATGTTGTATCTTTGCATTGTGATTCAGAAAGAGTCTCTCACAGATTTGCACAGATACGCTCGTTGCAAGCAACGGTCTTATACACATCAAGTCTCACAGTAAAGAAAATCTGTGAAAATCTGTGTTATCTGTGGGAAAATTAAACATTAATCATTAATAAAAATGAAAAAGGAAACAATTCAGAAAATAATCAATTTCGTTATCACCGTCCTCACTGCCGTCCTCAGTTCCTTCTGTGTGCAGAGCTGCAAGTGATAGCGTTTGAACACGAATTACACGAATCGAACGAATCAATCTGTTCAATGGCCATTTTCGTGTCATTCCTGCCGACACTCGCACTCCAGCCCAGAAGGAATCTCTGGAAGACCTCCTCTACAGTCTCGCCATCGACTATCCCGATGTCGAGATTCTAGGCCATCGTGACCTCCCCTGGGTTCGCAAGAGCTGTCTTTGCTTCGATGTCAAGGAATGGCTGAAGGAAATCGACTTCCATCTCTAGATAATGCTCCTCACCAGATTCTGATTACACACATTTCTCCATCAACACAAAGGTGATGAAACCCAGGAGAAGGGCGTAGGTGGCTTGCTTCTGAAAGCCATGGGCATGGGTTTCGGGAATCATCTCATCGCTCGTTACATAGAGCATGGCGCCACCGGCAAAGCCCAACATCACGGGGAGGAAGGTGGCAGAGGCTGAACCCAAGCCGAAACCCAACAGAATGCCTATCACTTCGAGCAGGGCGATGAAGATGGAAATGAAAAAGGTGCGGACTGCTGTAACACCAGCCATCATCAAAGGAGCAATAATCACCATTCCCTCAGGGATGTTCTGCAGGGCGATACCGAAGGATACCCCCCACTCCGTTGCTCCCTCTGCCGAACAGACACTCACTCCAGCAGCCATGCCTTCGGGCAGTTTATGCAGGGCTATCGCCATCACGAAAAGCATCACATGACTGAGCCTGGCATTGTTGCGATGCTCCTCGGGGTCGAGTCCCGTGATGTGATGAAGATGGGGAGTCACCAGGTCTAGCACATTCAGAAACAAGGCTCCTGCCATCACGCCGATTACTACCAGCCACCAAAGACTGGTCTGTTCGAAGGCTGGCACTATCAGTCCCAACGTGGAAGCTGCCAGCATGATTCCGGCACAATATCCCAATACGGCGTCGTTCCATTTGTGAGGCAACTCCTTGACGAAGAATCCCAAAATGGCACCTATAATCGTGGCACCGCAAAGTCCGGCAGCACTAATCAATACGTTTGTCATAATCAATATATATATCGAAGTTATCCAGTTAAACACATGAAGATGCAGATACATCATAGAAGAAAAAAAGCATGGACAACCCTCACAGTCATCCATGCCCATCTATTTCGTATCTGATCTATTCAGTTATTACTAATTATGTTTTGTTATGGTGAAATTGGTGTTTTCCAATTTCATATCATCATTCCTATTTCAACTTCGTATAACCGTAAGCTGCGCTATTGCCCAACTGCTCTTCAATGCGGATAAGCTGGTTGTACTTAGCCATACGGTCGGTACGACTCATAGAACCCGTCTTAATCTGACCGGAGTTAGTTGCTACGGCAATATCAGCAATTGTTGTATCCTCGGTTTCACCAGAACGATGGGAAGTAACGGTGGTGTAACCATGACGGTGAGCCATCTCGATAGCATCCAGTGTCTCGGTAAGAGAACCAATCTGGTTCACCTTGATGAGGATAGAGTTGGCAGCACCCATCTTGATGCCCTTCTCCAGGAACTTCACGTTGGTAACAAAGAGGTCGTCACCTACCAACTGGCAACGATCGCCGATGGCAGCAGTCAACTTCACCCAGTTATCCCAATCGTTCTCGTCAAGGCCATCCTCGATTGAATCGATAGGATATTTGGTAATCAGTTCTTCCAGGAACTTGATCTGCTCAGCAGCAGTCAATTTCTTACCATTAGGATCCTTCTTCTTGCCATCCTTCAACTGGCGATAATCGTAGAACCACTCACCATTTTCCTGAACGGCAAACTCGCTGGCAGCACAGTCCATGGCAATCTTCACATCCTTTCCTGGCTCATAACCGGCATCCTTGATAGCCTGGCAGATACTGTCGAGCGCATCCTCTATACCATCGAGTGCAGGAGCGAAACCGCCCTCATCACCTACGGCAGTAGAAAGACCGCGGCTCTTCAGGAGCTTAGCCAAGGCATGGAACACCTCAGCACCCATACGGATAGCCTTCTTCTCGGAAGGAGCACCCACAGGACGGATCATAAATTCCTGGAAGGCAATAGGCGCATCAGAGTGAGCACCACCATTGATGATATTCATCATAGGAACAGGAAGGGTATAAGTATTGCAACCGCCGATATAGCGATATAATGGGATGTGGAGATACTCAGCAGCAGCATGAGCCACAGCCAAAGAAACACCGAGGATGGCATTGGCACCCAGATTAGACTTGGTCTTGGTACCGTCGAGTTCCAACATCTTATAATCGATGGCACGCTGCTCCAAGGCAGAGAAGCCAACCAAAGCAGGAGCAATTACCTGATTCACGTTTTCAACTGCCTTCAAGACACCCTTGCCGCCATAGCGGTTCTTGTCGCCATCACGAAGTTCCAGCGCCTCGTTCTCACCAGTAGATGCACCAGAAGGAACCGATGCACGACCAATGATACCTGACTTCAAAGAAACTTCAACCTCTACAGTAGGGTTGCCACGAGAATCCAAGATTTCTCTTGCATGAACATTTTCGATAATCATAATACTATAATACTTTTAATTACGTTAAACATTTTTTCCGAGTGCAAATTTAGGTATTATCTGACAAATCTCCAAATTTCGGGCATCATCAAAAGTAGGTATTCGCCCGAAAATACCTACATATAGGTAAGGAGAGGCATGGAAATTTGAGATGCTACCAAATTGTCAATTTATTTTAATTTTATCAATCAGTCCTTCGAAATCCTCCTTTTGCATAGCACCCATCTGCACAGATGGTTTGCCTTTCACGGGGATGAAGAGGAAGGTAGGGATGCTGCTGATACCGAAAACAGAAGCAAGTTCGGACTCCTGGTCGATATCCACCTTATAGAAATCTATCTTGCCGGCATATTTCCCGGCGAGAGATTCCACTACGGGAGCCATCATCTTGCAAGGACCACACCAGGTGGTATAGAAATCGATGACGGCAGGACGGGAACCGGCGAATACCCATTCATCCGGATGAGCTTCGTAATCCATAATCTTTTTTCTGAAATCAGATGTGGTAAGATATTGCACCTTGGCAGTTTCAGTTTTTTCCGACTTCTCTTCAGCCGTTTGAGAAGAAACAGCAGGTGCTTTCCTGTTCTGTGAACAAGAAACAAGAAATGGTAGAAATAAAACAGCTGCTAATATGATTTTCTTCATAGTTTTTCGTTGTTTTAATTTGAGAGGGCATGCCATTAGGCTATAACCCACCCTCTTATTACAATTAATCACTAATAAATAATCACTACTCCTAATCCTTCAAAGAATAAGTAACGGTAGTAACAACCCTTACCTTTTTAATATATGGGGTATTGGAATCGCGGTCTTCGATAGAGAACTGGCCCTGGTCGGCATTCATAATCTTGTCTATCTTACTCTTGCTGTTCTCTGCAAACTGGGCAGCAGTCTGCTCAGCATTCTCTATCGCCTCCTGCATCATCTTAGGTTTCATCTGACGGAAGGCAACATACTCATACTTCACCGGATTCTCGTAACCACCATCCACAATGGCAACCCCCTTCTGAAGCAGATTACCCTGACGGGCAATGATACTGCGAACCAGTTTCACATTCTTGGATGTAACCGTGATGATGGAAGTAATGTTATAACGATAGCCCTGTCGGTTCTCGCCATACCGTTCAGCATTGAGGTCGATGACCACAGGCGCATTCACATTGATTTCATTAGCCTTAACACCATTCTCCACCAGGAAGTTTCTGATGGTTCTCGTGGTGGCATTGATTTTTTGATAGAGTTCAGGCAGGTCATTGCCTATTTCCTTGGAAACGATAGGCCACGTCACCTTATCAGCCTCCACCTCCTTTTCGGCAAGGCCTTTCACTACAACCTTTCGATCATTACTAATCACACTTTCAAGTCCCGACTTGATACAAAATCCAAGCATGATGATGCCGATGGTTAAAATCACGGCTTGCTTAATACCAGAATTGATGTTCATAATTAGTCCTCCATTATTAAGTTGTTAAAATTGAGTTTCCATTCTATCTCAGATTGAATTGCAATTTGAGTTTTCAAAGATACAATAAAAATATAGAAAAACGACACTTTATAATGATAAAATATGCTAAAACTGCCCATATCAACCCATAAGCACCATTTTTTCTGCCAAAAAGCTTGCATATATTACCAAAAAAAACTACCTTTGCCCAAAAACAATAAAATGGATTACAACATGATTGGGACCGCATGGTCGTTACTGCCTCCTATCGTCGCCATCGCTCTGGCGCTGAAGACGAAAGAGGTCTATTCTTCTCTTTTTATCGGTATCATACTGGGTGCCGTTCAATATTGCATTTCGATGGGAACAGGTTTCGACGGATTCCTCGTTCACCTGACAAACCACACTGTAGGTGAAGGCGATGATGCCAAGGCATACGGTTTGATACATTGCCTTTCCGACCCATGGAACGTGGGCATTCTGGTATTCCTGGTGGTATTAGGCAGCATCGTTTCATTGATGAACAAGGCGGGTGGTTCGGCTGCTTTCGGCCGTTGGGCTTCCAAGCACGTACACTCGAAGGTTGGCGTACAGATTGCTACCATCCTGCTCGGCATTCTGATATTCATCGACGATTACTTCAACTGCCTTACGGTGGGTTCGGTAATGCGCCCTATCGCAGTGCGCAACGGTGTTACCAAGGAGAAGCTGGCTTATCTCATCGATTCTACAGCCGCTCCGGTCTGCATCATCTCCCCTATCTCGAGTTGGGCAGCTGCGGTATCGGGCTTCGTATCGGGCGGAGAGAACGGACTGGCACTTTTCTGCAAGGCGATACCTTTTAATTTCTACGCATTCTTTACCATCCTCTTTATGTTTGGCATCGTGATACTGGGCTTCGACTTCAAGGCGATGAGCAAGTATGATGCAAGACTGAAGGAATGGTACGAGCGAACCAATGGTGGAAAGCTCGATGAAGTGAGCGATACCAAACTGCAGATTGTTGAGCATGGTGTGGGAGCCAAACAGGAAGAGGATTCCAAGAACAAGGGAACCGTGAGCGACCTGGTGATTCCAATCATCATGCTGATTATCTTCTGCATGGCGGGTATGGTATATTCGGGCGGATTCTTCGATGCCGATAATGCCAACTATCTTAACTTTGTGGATTCCTTTGCTGCGAGCAATGCCTCTGTAGGCTTGGTCATCGGTTCATTGGCTGCCCTGATTCTTACCATCATGATGTTTACCATTCGCAAGACCTTGCCTTTCGATGAGGCGATGAGTAGTCTCATCAAGGGTTTTGAGGCGATGGTACCAGCCATTCTGATTCTTACTTTGGCATGGACGCTGAAGAGTATGACCGACTCGCTGGGTGCGGCAGAATATGTATCATCGGTTGTAGCGAGCAGTGCATCAGAACTTCAGATGCTTCTTCCGGGCATCATCTTCCTGGTAGCAGGCTTCCTGGCATTTGCAACGGGTACCTCCTGGGGAACCTTCGGTATTCTGATTCCTATCTGCATCGCCGTATTCCCTGGTGCTGATCCTTTGCGCATCATCTCTATCTCGGCATGTATGGCTGGTGCGGTATGTGGCGACCATATCTCTCCTATCAGCGATACCACCATCATGGCGAGTGCAGGAGCGGAATGCAAGCATGTGCATCATGTATCATCACAGTTGCCTTACGCCCTGACTGTAGCCTTTGTGAGTTTCCTCACCTTCGTTGTAGCGGGATTCACTCATACGCTGGGTATGGTAACGAGTGCCATTATCTCGTGGATATTCGGTGTTGCCATGCTCTGTTTTGCTTTATTTTATTTAAATAAGCGCCAAAAAGTTAAATAGTTCTTAATTTATTTGTATATTTGAAATATTTTCAATATCTTTGTATCCGATAATAATAAAGAACATATTAATAACTTAATACAGAATACATTATGAATGAATTAAAAGGAACAAAGACAGAGAAGAACCTCCAGGAGGCTTTCGCTGGTGAGTCACAGGCTCGTAACAAATATACCTATTTTGCAAGCAAGGCAAAGAAGGACGGTTTTGTACAGATAGCTAATATCTTTGAGGAGACAGCTGCTAACGAGAAGGAGCACGCTAAGTTGTGGTTCAAGTATCTCGAGGGCGGTGCTATCCAGGATACAGAGAAGAACCTGGAAGCTGCTGCCAATGGTGAGCACGATGAGTGGACCGATATGTATCCACGCATGGCAAAGGAGGCTCGCGAAGAAGGTTTCGAGGAGATTGCAGCTAAGTTTGAGATGGTTGCTCAGATTGAGAAGCATCATGAGGAGCGTTATCGCAAACTCTTGAAGAACGTACAGGACAAGCTCGTCTTCTCTCGTGACGGCGACTGCATCTGGCAGTGCTCTAACTGCGGACATATCGTAGTAGGCAAGAAGGCTCCTGAGGTTTGCCCAGTCTGCAACCACCCACAGAGCTACTTCCAGATTGAAGCACAGAATTACTAATTCTTGCTTGAGACGAAATATCTAACAGAACATATATAAATAAGAGAGGGTGTGTCATGGCCGTATGACACACCCTCTTTTTTATGATTTAGCTTGAACCATTTCCAACATGATTTCTATCAACCTTGGAACACCATACTGTTCTATCTCGTCCTCTTTCACCCAGATATAATCATCAGGGAGCAAGGGGCGGGTTTCTGTTTCCTGCAGATAGAAGTCGGCAAGGAGGATGCGATGGGTAAGTACATGCTTCACATCCTTAGCCAGAAGAAGAGGATTATGGACAAAGGCAGGCAGTTGCGGAGCATCTGATGCGTTATATGGTTCCCACAATCCTTGCCAGATATCACCCTCACCGCGACGGTGGATAGCCACTTCGCCTTTACACCTTATATATATATAGGAGAGATGGCGCGTTTTCACCTTCAGTGTCTTGTTCTTCACCGGCAACTCCTCTACCCTTCCAGTCCTCAACGCCTCACAGGTTTCGGCAAGCGGACAGACAAGACATTTTGGAGATTGAGGAGTGCACTGGATAGCTCCGAAATCCATCATACCCTGGTTATAGGCAGCAACAGGCGATAATGCTGTATCAGAAAGTTGCTGAGCAGCCGAAGCAGGCAAAAGTGATTGAGCCAACGCAGCAAACTCTTTTTTCCCCTGCGTTGAATTGATAGGAGTATCTATTCCGAAGTAACGTGAAAGAACCCGGTACACATTGCCATCTACTACTGCCGCCGGAATATCAAAGGCAAAAGAACCGATGGCTGCTGCAGTATAATCGCCCACCCCTTTCAGGGCTTTGATACCTTCAAGCGTATCAGGGAAATGACCGAGCTCTACTATCTGTCTGGCAGCAGCATGAAGGTTGCGGGCTCGCGAGTAATACCCCAATCCCTGCCAGAGTTTCAAGACATCATCCTCGCTGGCAGCAGCCAAGTCTTCAACCTTGGGATAGGTCTTCATGAACCGCTCCCAATATTCCCATCCCTGCGCGATGCGGGTTTGCTGAAGGATGATTTCGCTCAGCCAGATGGCATAAGGATTCTTGGTTTCGCGCCAAGGCAAATCCCTACCATATTCACGAAACCAACGGATAATGACAGCCGAAAAACTATTCATAAAATTCAATGTTCAAATCTCAATGTTCAAAGTAATTACTGTTCAGGATATTGCTCGTAAATCTTCAGACCGAACTCATTCGCCAAGGCATAGGCATGCTCCATGATATCGGCGAGAATATGCTCATAATTCACCCATACCTTATCCTTGATGAAGAAATAGAATTCGATAGGAAGACCGCACTGGGTGGCTTCCATGTGGCGAACCATCAAGGTGAGTTCCGTATTTACCTCAGGGCGCTGACGCAGATACTTCTCCATGAATTTACGGTAAAGCTGGAGATTGGTAGGGGCAAGGGCTGCAGGATTCTTTAAATCCTCAATATCCTTCCCTTCTTGTATATCTTTATCTATCGCCTTCTGCAACGACTCCTTCAACTTAAATGAATCTTCGGTGGCGAAATGCTTGGCAAGCAGATTACGTTTTAATATCTCATCCACCAGACGAACACTGCGGAAATCGAAGTAAACCACGCGCTTCACTCTTCGTCCACCACTCTTCTGCATACCAATCCAGTTCTGGAACGAACCGTTCACCAGGGTAGTAGGCGAAATAGTAACGATGGTGTTATCAAAGTTGCGCACCTTCACGGTCGTGAGTGACATATCCTCAACGATACCATTGGCATCCACCGACTTCACCGTAATCCAGTCGCCCTTATGCAACATATCATTGCTGGTAAGACGCACACCAGCCGCCAATCCCGAGATGGTATCCTTGAAGACCAGCATCAGGACAGCCGAGGTAGCACCCAAACCGGCAAAGAGGGTCATCGGGTTCTTGTCCAACAGGATGGCAACCACCACCACAGCAGCCACGAAGAGCATCAATACCCTGAGAACACCGCAGAAAGTATGGAAATACTGCTGAGCCGACGAGCGTCGTTCCTGAGAATCCTCCAATCCTTTGAAAGACCCGATGAAGACCAGAACCGTACGCACCGACATCACCACAATATAGATGCCCGTAGCCCGCTCCAATATCTCCTTGAATATCGGATACTCCAGATAAATCAGTGGCATGAGCGACCATATCACCACAGCCGGCACAATATGGCAAGCCGAGGTGAGCACCTTCTTGTTCAGCAGCACATCATCCCAAGTGATGTCCGTCTTATCAGTAATCTTACTGATGAGCGGAACCAGTATCTTGCGACACAGGAAATCGCTCAGCATCGCCAAGAGGATGGCAGTAATGGTGAGCAAGATATGGCGAAGCATGGGCACAAAATCACCGGTGACTCCTGCCCATGTTATCATTTCATCTACAAACTTACGAATTTCCTCCATAAAACTATTAACTATCAACTATAAACTATCAACTAACGCTCACGGTTGGCAGAGCAAAGTACATACTTTATCTGCAAAGTGTCTGGCATTATTGCCATGCATGATACCATTGTTGATGATGGCGAAACAGAGTTCATGACCATTGGCTGCGGTACAGTAACCCGCCAATGAGATGATGCCCGTCAGCGTACCCGTCTTTGCTTTCACATTGCCATGCACAAAACTGTTCTTCATACGCTTTTTCAACGTACCGTCAACCCCACCGATAGGCAGCGAATGCTTCAGATGGTCCATGATGTTGCCGTTGAGATAAGCATAACGCAGCAGTTTCACCTCCAGCTCGGCACTGAGATAATTATAGAGCGAAAGTCCCGAGCCGTCAGCCAGTTTATATCTTGCCGGATCGAGTCCTATCTTGCGGATAAGCTGTCTTTCCACATTCCGGGCACTCTTGGCACTCGCCCATTTATTGCCCGTAGAAGCCGCAATCTGATAATACATGCTCTCGGCATAGAGATTATCACTCTCCTTCATCATCTTGTGCAGAATCTGATCCATCGTATGGAATCGGGTACAGACCGTAAAGGCACTCGCAGGGCAAGTCTTCTCTGAAGCCCCGAAGCAGGAATATTCGATGCCTTCCTCACGGAGCTTGGCAAGAAACTTATCCATAAAGATGTCCTTGCGCTGGAACACCAGTGGCGAAAGCACCGGATTGTCATCATCCCAGCACCAGCCTTCACCCAACAGGTCGGCATCCTTCAAAGAGCGGTCGGCATAGATGCTGCCACGGATGGTGTCAACACCCATATCCTTCAGACTATTGACAAATGCCGACATATCATCGCTGTTGAAACGGGGATCCATACCGCCTATACAATAGACATCACCCGTCAACACCCCATTCTCAATGGTACCGGTATATTTCAGAGTGGTTTTAAACTGGTAAGAACCGCCCAACTTATCGAGCGCCGTAATGGCAGTCAAGAGTTTCATCGTACTTGCCGGACGCATCAGCTGTCGTTCATTTCTCTGATAGATACAAGAGTCAGCAGACAGGTCCCAGACCATCAGTCCTACCTGTGATGTTTCGAACATCTTGCTTTCAAGGAGTTTATCAATACCCACCTTCACCGATTCGGGCCAAGGCAATTTCTGCGTCAGCGTATCCGCTGCCAGGGAGTCAACGAGTGTAGAGTCGGAAACATCTTCCTCATCAACCGTTTCTATTCCCTCATCTTCAATCACATTCTGGGCCTGCATCGGTACGGATATCCATACCATCATCAGACCCAACATCATATATATTATCTTTTTCATCACAATCAGTTCACCTGAACTTAAAAGAAATTATTTATTCTTGATTCTCTCCATAAATGCCTCTTCATTATCCGGCTGAACGGTCACAATATTCTTATGCCCGTATTCGATGACCACACAATGGTCTAATCCGAAGAAAGTCTTGGCGATGTGTACATCAATGACATCACATAGCGGCACATTTCTGTTGGAAGAGAACCTGCCCTCATTGATGATGAGATATTCCATCTCCTCATCCAGGTCTATCGGTTTTACCATCTTGAAGGTATAGGTTGTATTCAGTATTCGCTCTATCATGCCCACGATGATGATAGCCACAAAGATGCCGATGATGGCCAGTTTGACCCAGAAGAAATAGAGAGCCAGGATTGCAAACACCGCCACACCGATACGTGCCGTCAGCGTAAAGCGCTTATGAAAGGTTCTATCTGCCATAACTTTGATTTATTACCTTATATTATTGTCGTTTTTACGACCTTTTGATAGTCTAAAAGACTATATAACCTTAAATTTCGCTGCAAAATTACAAAAAATCCCTCTCTTATTACTCATTTTAAAGATTAATTATTACTTTTGCAACGAATTAAGAATTAATTCTGAGAGAATGGGGCTGTTTTATAGATAAAAACACCTGTTCTTAAAATTGAAATTAGATAAGAATAAACTCAAATGGTTTATAAGTATGATTTTCTGATTATCGGCTCAGGAGTTGCCGGTATGAGTTACGCCCTGAAAGTAGCCAGAGCGCATAAAGGTAAAGTGTGCATGATTTGCAAAACCTCTCTCGACGAGGCGAACACGTCATTTGCACAGGGTGGTGTTGCGTCAGTTACCAACTTGGAAGTGGATAACTTCGACAAGCACATTCAAGACACGATGATTGCTGGTGATTACATCAGCGATTATAAAGCTGTGAAGCAGGTTGTCACCATGGCACCGGAGCAGATCAAGGAGCTCGTGCAGTGGGGCGTCAACTTCGATAAGCAGCAGGACGGCAAGTTCGACCTACACCGTGAGGGCGGTCACAGCGAGTTCCGCATCCTTCATCACGCCGATGATACGGGTGCAGAAATCCAGCGCGGTCTGATGGAGGCTGTGCGCAACTGTCCGGATATCGATATCAAGGAAAATCATTTCGCAGTAGAGATTATCACTCAGCACCACTTGGGTGCCCGTGTTACTCGCCGCACTCCTTATATCAACTGTTACGGTGCATACGTATTGAATCCTGATACCCAGAAGGTGGATACCTATCTGAGTAAGGTTACCGTGATGTGTACCGGTGGATGCGGTGCTGTTTATCAGACTACCACCAACCCTGTCATCGCTACCGGTGATGGCGAGGCGATGGTATACCGTGCCAAGGGAACTGTAGCCGACATGGAGTTCGTTCAGTTCCACCCTACATCCCTCTATCATCCGGGCGAGACTCATCCTGCCTTCCTCATCACCGAGGCGATGCGTGGATACGGTGGCATCTTGCGTCTGCCTAACGGCGAGAGTTTCATGGAGAAATATGATAAGCGATTGAGTCTGGCTCCTCGTGACATCGTGGCTCGTGCCATCGATAAGGAGATGAAGATTCACGGATTGGATCATGTCTGTCTCGATGTAACCCATAAGAATCCTGAGGAGACCAAGCGTCACTTCCCTAATATCTACGCCAAGTGTCTGAGCATCGGCATCGACATCACCAAGGAGTATATCCCTGTTCGTCCTGCCGCTCACTATATGTGTGGTGGTATCAAGGTTGATTTGAACGGCTGCTCCAGCATCAACCGTCTCTATGCCCTGGGCGAGTGTTCATGCACTGGTCTGCATGGCGGTAACCGTCTTGCCAGCAACTCGCTCATCGAGGCTGTGGTTTATGCCGAGACTGCTGCCAAGCACAGTCTGGAGCATGTGGATGAATACGACTTCAATGAGAAGGTACCAGAATGGAACGATGAAGGTACTTTGACCAACGAAGAGAAGGTGCTGATTACACAGAGCGTGAAAGAGGTGGGCGAATGCATGAGCAACTATGTAGGCATCGTGCGCAGCGATCTCCGTCTGAAGCGAGCATGGGACCGCCTCGATCTTCTCTACGAAGAGACAGAAAACCTCTTCAAGCGTGTAAAGGTAAGCAAGGAACTCTGCGAGCTCCGCAACATGATTAACGTGGGTTATCTCATCACCCGCATGGCGATAGAACGCAAGGAGAGCCGTGGTCTCCACTATACCATCGACTACCCTGTTCATGCTTACGACAAGGAGTAATCAAGAATTATCAGAATATTAAAAAGCTCGGATGCTTGTGATGCATCCGAGCTTTTTTATTTTCAAGAATTTGAGAATTAGAGAATTTTTCTTTCTACCTATTGGTTCTGGTGAATTTTCTTTTTATCTCGTCAGCGAGAACTTGATGCTCAGGCCGAAATCCTGTGTGGTGGTAGGATAACTACTGCTCGACAGGAGCGGGGTGTTGGTCTGACGGTCATAATAGAAACTCATGGTAAGGAGTTTGCTGAAGGTATAATCGGCAGAGAAACTCAATTTCAGAGCATTGTTGCCGCTGCTGGCACTGCTTACCATTGAGGCAATATCACGAACGATGGCTGCCTGCTTGCGGAAACTGAAGTCAAGACGTAGATTCAGGTCATGGTTGGTACCATTCTGAACCGTCTTGGCGGTCGACGCATTCTTGTTGGCTGCATTTTTGTTGCCGCCCTTCGACTTGGAACGGGAGGCCTTGGCGCCCCAACCGAAAACATCGAAGTTGTTGATGCGGTAACCCATACCGATTACCCAGTCCTTACTCAATGCCTCGTTCAACTGCACACTCGTCATACTGAGGTTCAATACACGGGTCTGGCGATATTCTGCCTTCACTGTCATATTATTGTTGAATGTGACATCCATACCCAATAATGGCGAGAACGACTCGTTGATACTTACCTGCGAAATATTGAACATGCTGCTTGGAGATGGATTGCCCGTAGTGGCATCACTCACGAAACCGAGACCGTTCATATACTCCTGGAAGGTGCTGTAACTGTTGTAGCTGCCAACTGCAAAGACACTCTTGTAAGAGTGGTTGATGTTGATACTCTTAAAGTGCTCGTTGAACCAAGGAAGACGTCCCAGTCCGCTGTAACGGATGGTCCAGTTTGGCAACATCCGGCTCAATGCCGGGAATACCGAGAGCGAATTGCCACCCATCGAGGTATAAGCCTTGAGGAAGGCAGGAATCATGACATCGCTGCTATACTGGTTGACTGGTGTGCGGGAAGCATCAAACTTGCCGCCAGCCAGAGCCGAACCAGTCGGATAAACGGTACCTGCATACTGCGCCTCTACCCTATCTCTGAAACCAGCCAGCGAGTTGACAAACTTCTCGAAGGTCTTGCTGCGATACCCCGAATTGGCATTGCCCATTCCCTCGAAAGCCGAACCCAGCGAGATGGTAGTCATCTGGAAGGCTCCACTCTGGGTAGTTGGCGTTCCTTCATACATATACTGTATGCTCTTCTGCGTGGTCTTGGTACGTGTGGCTGAGAGATCAATCTTGAAATCCTTGACAGGCTCCAGGGTGGCACGCAACGTAAGATTATCCGTTCTGCTGGTAGTAGCAGGTGTTGCGATACTGTCGTTGCAGAGCAGCCAGTCGTTGTTTCTAGCCTTCTCGATATAATCGTCGCCAACCATACCGAAGGCGAAGTCAAGACCCGGTGCCATCTGTCCCACCTTCTTCTGTCCGAAGGCATCACCCACACTAGGCAAGAAGCCCGGCAGGGTGAGCTGATAGCTGCTGCGATAGTTGATGCTCACATTGCGCACCATCATTGCCAGGCGACTAGCCAACTGCAATCCCTTATACCATTTCTTATCATCAAGCGGTTCCTTAGCCAGCACGGAGAGTTTCACCTTCATGGCAGTATCTACCTTTGAGATGATTCTGATTTGGTTATTATCCACCTTTTTATATTTAAGCGGGAACACTTTGCCGTCTTCCGTCTTGGCATTCACAATCAGTCGCTTGGTATTCTTGCCGTGGCGTATCTTGAATGTGGTATCAGGCAGGAGGGTGATTTCTCGTTCGAAGGCACGCTTGTTCTTAGGCAGCGCCTTCTTCGGATCAGCCGCCTGTTCCTTTGCTTCCTGCTTCTTTTTCTTTTTTTCCTGCTTCTTGCGCTGCATCTGTGCCCTACTTTGGGTACGGTCAAACTTATCGTTTACCTTCTTCAGGAAAGGCACATGGTTGTAGAGTTTCACCAGGTTGAAGTTTCCGTTCAATGTCAGTTCGCGCTGGGTATTGATGGTGTTTCCATACGAGTTACCCTCCTCATCCTCTGTACCGCGCTCCCAAGAATAGTTGGCATTGTAAGAGGCATCGCTGTTCACCCAGTCGAAGACAGGCAGCAGATTGAGAGGCACCTTGTAGGATGCCTGAAAATTCTGACTGTAGTCGAGCGGTGCACCCCAGTGGCGGATGCTGGTCCATACGGAGTCCTTCCAGGCATGATACTGGTCGGCATAAAGATCCTTGTTGACCGGTGTATAAGGTTCCTCTATCTGTGCATGGGTAGCACTCTGGAAGTTCATGTGCAGGTTCTTTGTCAGATCCCAGTTGATGGAGAACTCACGGTTCCAGAGGAACTGTTCACTGAAGGTGAGCGGCAACTTGGAGTCTACTCCGGCAGCTCCACTCATCAGGGTTTCCATATCGCGCTCCTGCAACTCGTAGTAGTCGCGCGTCATCTCGGTATTGAAGGCTATGTTCTGCGGCAGCCAGTTCAGTCCGAAACGTTTCAGTATGTCGAGCCACTTGCTCTTGTTCTTCAGTCCCTTGAATGGTTCCCAAGCCTTATAAACCGGGCTCCACGAATAATCCAGGGCTCCGCGCCAGTTGTCCTTTCGCTCATACATCGTCGTTTCACCCGTAGTATACTGATGCTGATGACTGTAGGTGAATGAGAAGTTGGCTGGATCGTATGGCATCGGATGTCGCTTGGTAGCGATACCCACCCGGGCATTCGAGATAGAGAAGTTGGTCTGCGTAATCTTGGTGGCAGCGATGTTCTCGATAGAATCGCGCTCATGCTTGGATCCGGCAGCATCGAGGGCATCCTTCAACTCCATATCGGTATCCAGCGGATTATACTTAGGAGTGGTCTTCTCCTTGGTAACACTATAATATAAAGGTATGCTCACCTTCGCCTTGTCAGGGAAGAACTTACCCATTTCGAGCGATGTGGTCACACTGTAGGTACCGTAATTATCGGTAGTGCGACTTGCCACGCCATCTTCCAGACCGCCGAATCCCTCGCTGATGTATCTGCCGGTGGCATTCACGCTACCCCAATCGGAGAGTTGTACGTTGAGGTTGGCATTGGCAGCCCAACCACCCGAATTATTATGTTCCTTGAGTCGGAGTTCGTTTATCCATACCTCACCACTCTTGATGTCGGCAGAATTGTTTCTAACACCCAGCATCATGGTCTTCACCTCGCCGAGACTCGGATTACCCACGATGGTAATCTTATTCTGCGGATGTTCTGCATCCATCATGGAATAAGGAGCGAGATAAGAAGCCACACCCTGTGCCTTCGCCTTGTTGCGGTTTTTCTTCAATGCCGTAAAGACACTCAGCGGCACATCGAGCATATTCTCCTCAGGCCATACCGCCTTACAGTCGGCAAGCACATAGCGGTTGTAGTTGGAGCGTGGATCGGTGAGCTTCAGCGGGATTTCATACTCGTAGTAATTATTCTTGTAATCACTACCCAGACGGATGAAGACAGAGAGATCACCATCCTGCAGACGGGTGGTATTCTGCTCCAGGGCATTGGCATGGGCAAACATCTGGATGCGCTTGTACTGGCGCAGATCAAGGGTAGAATTCTTATAAACCGCCTTCGCCTCGCCTGTACTCATATTCTTGACCACCAGACTCAACGCCTGCTCGTTCGCCTCAACCAACTGAGGCTGACTAGGATCCTGTTCGCGCTTGATACCCGGAGGCAAGACATAGTTGACCGGTGTCTTCTCGCCGTTCTCTTCCAGACTCACGCTGCTTGCGTCGAGGGTTCCGCCACTGGCTGCGCCGAGCGGCTGGTCATAAGTACGCCACTTGCCCATCACGAGGTCGAAGGTACCGAAACGCAGCACGATAGGTTTCTTGAAACCGGTGAGGAACATACGCATGAAGCGGATGCTGGAGAAATCGTTGATGTTACCCTGACGGCTCTCAAACTCATCGATAGGTATGCGGAACTGATACCAGGTAACGGTAGACTTGGTATTATCACGCCAGGTCTGGCTGTATTCACGCTTATCTACGATATGATTGTTACCCACCACGAGATCTTCCGGACGGATGCTGACACGGTACTGGAAGTATTTCTCATATTCGTTGAGGGTATAATCCTGGTTGATATCCTCGACATCCGGCGTTGACTTATAAGAAGTATCATAGCTCTCAGAACGGCTGTCGCTGTCAGGCGAGTTGCCCTGAGGATTGTTGATATACTTATATCGCTGCAAGATAGGAGCACGCATCTCATCCCAGTCGGAACCGCGGAAATAGTGGTAGTCATCACGTGCCGGATCGGCAAAGATACTGTCGAACACCGCCTGGTTCACCTTGCCCTGAATCTGGTCGAGATAAGCACTCTTGTAGAATTCCTGCTCCTCGGCATCAGTCAGTCCGTTGAAACCCACATCCTGCAAGGCTCTGCTACCACTGGTGGTAGCAAAGGCATAGGTCACGGTGCTCTGGGTAGGAATCTTACCCCACTGGGTATAGGTGTAGCTATTGCTGCCATCCACCGGCATGCCACTCTCATAGAATTTCTTGCCATCACGCAGGATATCCTCGCTCACCTCGCCCAGGTTGATGTAGAAATCGCCACCATAATCGGCAGCATCAGCCTCTTCGCGGGAATAGATGAACGGATCGAGCATCCAGAACTCGATGTATTCGATGTTTGCCTGCTCGAAATCGTTGGTATCCAGTTTACGCATCATTCCGCCCCAGTTGCGCTGCGGATTCTGCAGGGTTCCGTCTGCCTGCAAATCTGTTACATTGAAGTTGTATGGTCCCGGCTCGCTTGGATAGTAAGCCAGATTGAGTACATTCAGGGTATTGGTAGCGCCCTGATAACTGCTCTGGTCGCGCAATGGGAAGAGCTCCTTGGTATAGACCTCGCGAACATAATGGTTACTCAACTGCTTGAGGTCGCCCTTGATATGTCCCGGAGTGAGCGAACTTCCACGGCGGGTGAACAGCGGATCGATGGTATACCAGGCAAGACGCGAACGGTGGAAGCCGCTGCTCAGACCGGTCTTGTCGCTGTAATCGTCCTTGAAATTTAGCGAAGGCACACTGGATATAAACCAGGAGGTAGGAGTCATCACATCGATGGTGGTCTTCGTACCCTCGAAATCGTCGATATAAGATGCATTGTCCTGTGTGCCGCCTGCCTCACCGGCAATAAGCTGGGCAAATTCTCCTGTAAAGGATATCTGCGATGGCTGGGTGAGGTGCAGGAATGGTATCTTGTCAAGCACATTGGTGAGCCACTGACTCTCCTTGCGCCAGTTGAGATTGATGCCCCAAAGGGTGTTCTTCAGCGGTTCGGAGCCCAAGGATACCTTGGTGGTAAGCGCCTGTTCGGAGAGGTGCTGGATAGTACCGCTCAACTGGAAGTTCTTGGTAAAATCATACTCCCAGTTCAGTCCGAACATCGTTTTTCGGGTTTGTCCGAAATCGGTATTACTCTCCAGAGAAACGTTGACAGCCGTACCGGCATCGATAATGCTCTGGTTCAGGATGGTCACCTCGCCGGCACTGTAATCTACCGAATAGTCGGTGCCCTCTTTCAGGGTGATACCGCCTGCCGTAACTAAGACCGAACCCTGTGGCACATTGTAGGCATCGAGCGAGATGACATTGGCTGCAGAACCCTTGAACTGCCCCACAATCTGATACTTGTTCTTCTCGGCTATCTGCTTGGCTATGGTCTTCGTACTGTCATAGAGTTCGGTAAAGGCATACTTTTCTGCCTTGTCGGCAGCCACGCCCCGCTTGACCAGATAATCACGCATATAACTGCCGAAAGGCTCTACCTTCGGAATGAACACGCGTCCGTTAGAGATGGTATAGCCTTCTACATAATCGAAATATCCATTGCTGTGTGCCTTGTTGTTGTTATCCAGACGGTCGGCGCCCAGCACACGGATGATTGGCTGCTCCTTCACCTGCTGCTCAGGGATATAACTGAGATATACGCCGGTGGTATCGCTCTGGTATTTTACATCCAGGCGGAACTTCTCCTTCTCTACGGTAGAAGCCAGATAATAAACGTTCTTCATCATCAGTCCCCAGTTGCCCTGTCGCGGATTGTTACTGGTATTCTTGAGCGATTTCACGAAGAGTGCCTGCTTGGTATCGCTGAGATCGGATGCAAACTCGCCCACCTGATAGGTAACGCCTCCCGATGTATACTCATAGGCTACGGCAAGTACCTGGTCGGTCTGCAGACTGGTTTTCAATGAGATATAACCCAATGCAGTATTGACCGTATACTCTGAAGAATTGAGCAGACGGGCACTCTCCAGCTTCTCATAATCGGCTCCGCCAACCAGTCCGCCTCCATCGAGAGTGGTTGCTGCCTGGTCGATGTCACGGGCAGCAGCATATTGGCTGTTCATCGCAGCATACTCAGTATTCGCCTGGTTAGAAGGCACCTGTCCGCTCGCCGACCACATCGGGTTGCTCAGTTTCTGGTTCTCGCCCAGGTCGGTCAGGGCTACGATGTTTCGGGTATTGGTGGTATTGCCGGTTTTGTTGGTAACCCACACCTCCACACGGTTGATGGTGATGCCCGTGGTGAGATTAGGAAGTTTCTGCATCCAGGCATCATAATGGTTTCTGAAATACTGGGAGAGGAAGAAGTGGCGGTTCTCCTCATAATCGGCTACATTCAACTCAAAAGGAGTGAGCTGTACACCGCCCCTGGTAGATACGCTCTTCGATGAGCTCTTCTTCTGCGAAGCTACCATCTGCAGCTTGAGTTTGCCAAACTGCATATCGGTTCTAACACCAAACAGACTGCTGGCGCCTTTGATGAGCGAAGAGTTGGAAGGGAAGGAGACATTGCCCGCCTCAACGAGTTTGATGATTTCATCTTCCTTGCCGTCGTACTTCAGTTTCATGTTCTGTGCATCGAAATCGAAGGTGGCATCGGTGTTATAATTCAGGTTCATGTTCACCTTATCGCCCACCTTTCCGTTGACGTTGAGATTGATTTTCTCATCAAAATCCATCATCGTCGTCTTTCGGTTACGGATAGGCAAGGAAGGATTGTCGATGTTTTTCTTGTTGATACCGAACTTGAGTTCGGCAGAACCCTGAGTCTTCACTCTGATGCCACCAGGACCGAAGATTTTCTCGGCAGGTCCCAAGTCGAAGTGCATATCCGAGAAATCGAACTTTTCCTTGCCTTTTGCCTGGAAGATTTCATCGTTCTGCTTGCGGAAGTAGCTGTTGCGCTGCTGCTGTTCGGTCCATGCAAGATACTCTTTCGGAGTGAGCATGATAGGAGCCGAAAGCCAGGTTGAGCCCATGCGGTTGCCGATGATATAGCGGTCGATGGTATCGTTGTAGACTACCTGATATTGCAGATTATCAGGACGTTTCAGGTCGAGCGGACTCTGATAGAGGTCGCTCAGAGAGTAAGGTTGGGTGCGCTGAATCTGCCAGCGGGTATGCAGTAACGAATCGGGAATGGTATCTTCATCGAGCTGCACGGGCTGGGCTGTGCTGGTATGGGGTTTCTTTTTATCGTCCTGAAGTTGAGGCAAAGCTATCGCATAGCCGAAGGTTGCCACCATCAGCCAAGCCAATAGAAAAGATATGAATCTTTGCTTCTGTTTCATCGATAAAAAACTCCTAACTTATTTGATTTGCTTCAATGCCAGTTTCACAACCTGTTCTACCGGGAGATCAGGCTGTGCCTTGAGGATATCTACTACTACCTTGGCAGATGGTGCCGGCGAGAAGCCGAGCATGGTGAGGGCGCTTACCGCCTCATCCTTTACGTCATTGTTTACCATCACCACATTGCCTCCGCTGGCTGGCAGTTCGTCAGCAATGCCGAGGCTCACGATTTTATCTTTCAGGTCGATGATGATTCGCTGTGCTGTCTTCAGTCCGATACCCTTCACGGTTTTCAGCATCTTGTCGTTACTTGTAGAGATGATTTCACAGAGTTCGCGTGGCGAGAGTGAAGAGAGAATCATACGGGCTGTATTTCCGCCTACTCCTGAAACGGTGATGAGGAGGCGGTAGAGTTCACGTTCCTGTTTGGTAGCAAAGCCGAAAAGGGTGAAAGAGTCATCTCTTCCACTAGCCACCAGCACTTCGTGAACATAGAGTTTCACTTCCTGTTTGCCCTGAATGGCAGTATATGTATTGAGCGATATATTGAGTCCGTAGCCCACCCCCGCAGTCTCAACAACAGCCAGCGCAGGTGTCAGCTCTGTCAGATCGCCATGAATATATTCTATCATTTTCTTTTTCTCCTAATTAAATTAATATATTAATAACGTGCGAAGGGCGGGATTATTGTAATAGAGTTCCATAAAATTACGTCCCGACGTAGTGCAAAGCGCATCGGGAGGTATTGGAAAGAGGATGAATGATGTTTCGCAACAAAATAGCGAAACTGTAATGTTCTTGCTACGGATACTTTACAAATCTCTGCTTATTCATATCTAAAAAACTATGATTTTACTACTTTTAATAAAGAGTGAAGAATTCACTGTAACTCTAACACCGATAAATGCTCGCAAATTCAAGTCTACGAATTTTTTCTTTTAAAAAGTTTGTCGATTACAAAAAAATCCTTATATTTGCAGCCAAATAGCATAATATTGGGAGCATACTATAGCTGCCAGGCAAATAATTATGCAGATATGAAAGTCTGCATAAACACCTATTTCGTGAATACGAACAGAAATATTTCATTAAAATTTAAAAAGATACTCGATATGTATAACAAAATTATCTTCATTATGATGTTATTACTTATGATTTCGTGCAATTCGAAGCAGATACGAAATCATAAAAACTTAATTGAGATAAAAGAACAATTAGGACAATCGTCTTATCCTTTTATAAAAAGTATGGAGTATCATGCCTATATACAAGATAATGAGGCTATCCCTGTTATAGATATCCAAATCACTGAAAAAGGAAACTTCTCTATCTTTGTAAAATACCAAACTAATAAAAAATATTCGAAACTTAGTTATAAAGAGACTTTGGATTTTTTGTCCACCGTCATAGAAAAACAAAATAAAGAAAATATTCCCCTCTCTAGGCTTCAACAAATATTTATAAGAACAGAAATGTGGAATGAAAATTCCATCTATACTTCTATGGAGGAATACCGGAACATAAACATTCCACATGGCGAATATTTTAACAAAAAAGCGAAGGAAAGCCGTATAGTTTCAGACATCACAAAAATACTATCCAGATATAACTTAAAGATTGGAAGTCTCTCATACGAAGGTCTGCTACCGCTAGACGGAAAAGTCATTAAAGAAATAAATAAAAATATAGAATTAAATACGTCAGAAGCTTACCTTACAGGAAATTTAGTTTTAGATATTGCAAACCAATAGTTATGAAAATCAAGAATTTAGAAGAAGCATTAATCTGTTTTAAAGAAAATGCTATCATTCATGGGGAATATACGCAAAATGGAGACTACAAACGTGGTAACAAAAGCCACAAAAATATAATAAATGCCATCAAGTACATTTCTGCAGAACATAAATATGAAATTTTAGAACCTCTTTTGGAAGATAACAATCTTTCTGTAAGAATATGGGCAGCTTATGCACTATTGCACGTTAATACTCCAAAAGCAGTAAAAGCATTGAAAGAAATTGTTAAGAATGACAGTGGAATTATGGGGTTCAATGCAGAAATGACATTAGATGAATTCAAGAAAGGCAACATTTAACCTGCATATTTCATTCTCACCTAATTATACAAGTGCAAAGATTTGCCAGAAATTACGTCCCGACGTAGCATGTCATACGTCCAGACGCAGAGCCAGAGACGTCGGGACGCAGCAAAAGCTACGTCAGGACGTAATTCAAAGCACATCGGGAGGTATAGGAAAGAGGATGTATGATGTTTCGCAACAAAATAACGAAACTGTAAGGCTCTTGCTACAGATACCTTACAAATCTCCGCTTATTCATACCTAAAAACTATGATTTTACTACTTTTTGCAACTTTTATGAGTTAAAATTCTATTAAAACGTCACGTATTTCAAGAAAAAGCTATACTTTTGCAACCGGAAATAGAATGAAGAGCGGAAAACATATCCGTTGGAGGACTAAACCGCAACAAATAAAAGAAATAAAAACAACAAAATAAAAGAAATAAGACAATGAAAAAATTTAGAGCAGCCGTAGTAGGATACGGCAACATCGGTAAGTTTACTGTTGAGGCACTCGAAGCAGCTCCTGACTTTGAGATTGCAGGTATTGTACGTCGCCAGGGTGCCAAGGACAAACCAGCTGAGTTGGCAAACTATGAAGTAGTAGATGACATCACCAAGTTGAAGGATGTAGATGTTGCTATCCTCGCAACCCCTACCCGCTCTTGCCCTGAGTATGCAGAGAAGATCGTTGCCCTCGGTATCAACACCGTAGACAGCTTCGATATCCACACCAGCATCCTCGACTACCGTACCAAGCAGATGGAGAACTGCAAGAAGGCTGGCAAGGTAAGCGTTATCTCTGCTGGTTGGGACCCAGGTTCTGATTCTATCGTACGTGTTCTGATGGAGAGCCTTGCTCCTAAGGGCTTGACATACACCAACTTCGGTCCTGGTATGAGTATGGGTCACTCAGTTTGTGTTCGTAGCAAGAAGGGCGTAAAGGAAGCGCTCTCTGTAACCATCCCATTGGGTGAGGGTATCCACCGCCGTATGGTATACGTAGAGTTGGAAGAAGGTGCCAAGCTTGAGGATGTAACAGCCGAAATCAAGGCAGATCCATACTTCGCTCACGATGAGACCCACGTATTCGCCGTAGCATCAGTAGATGATGTAAAGGATATGGGTCATGGTGTGAACCTCGTTCGCAAGGGTGTATCTGGCAAGACCCAGAACCAGCGTTTCGAGTTCAACATGAGCATCAACAACCCAGCCCTCACCGCTCAGGTATTGGTTAACGTGGCTCGTGCTTCATTCCGTCTGCAGCCAGGTTGCTACACCATGCCAGAGATTCCAGTTATCGATATGTTACCAGGAACCCGTGAGGAAATCGTTGCAACACTCGTATAATTGGGAGTGAAGAAAGAAGAGTGAAGAATTCACTTGCATCACTATAATAAAACGGCTCGCAAGAAGTTTCGAATTCTTGCGAGCCTTTTCTATTTATTTCTTTCGAGTTTACTCATCCTCGTCTGTTGACCAGACAATGATTTACAAGGAATTTTGTTTACATATACAACTATACGAACACCCCACAATTACACCTATCCGCGATTAAGATTTCTCGATTTTTACACATATCCGCGATTAATATTTTCCGTTTTTTACACCTATCCGCGATTATCGGACAGTACAACTATACACATATCCGCGATTATCTCCAAGAAAAAGCCAGTTTTTTAATATCTTTTAATTTTAAGAATAAGATGATAACGATACGCAAGATCATAATATTGGTAATAGTATAAACATCATGCTTTAAGTTCATTGTTGCTTTGTGTTATAATCCATTGCAAGCATGTGAATTAGCTACAGAAGCCGTATCTATCGGCATGAAGAAGTAGATCTATCTAATAGTCGGCAGCCGCCAGCAATGTTGCTGGCATATGGCAGCAACATTGTCGGCATATGGCAGCAAGATTGCTGGCAGCTGCCGGCAACCATACGAAACTATATTTAAAAGGTAAACAATATAGGTTTCTAAGACTATTTAAATAACTTATCAAAAGCTATATTATTTATGCGTCATGATATCGAGCACCATATCATCGGTAGCTCGCATCGCATCGGCACCAATGCTCGTGAGGTTGTGGATGCACTTATCCACATCATCATCTACGATACCCTCGGCAGAGGTGACACACTTGCCTTCCATAGAAAGGAGGGCGGAAAGAAGGGCAGTGCTGACACCTGATGAAATCTTCAGGGCACAACTTGGTTTCGCTCCGTCACAAATCATACCGGTGAGATTGGCTACCATATTCTTGACAGAATTGCAGATGCGGGTATAATCGCCACCCATCAGATAGGTAATGCCGCAACTGCTGCCCGTACTGGCTACCACACAACCGCAAAGAGCTGAAAGCTTGCCTAAGCTCTGCTTGATATAGATGGCAGTCAGATGACTGAGCATCAGGGCCCGGATCATTTCCTCCTCGGTATTCTCGTTCTCCAGCGCATAAACCACCACAGGGTTCGTTGCACAGATGCCCTGGTTGCCGCTGCCGCTGTTACTCATCACCGGAATCATGGCACCACCCATACGGGCATCACAGGCTGAAGCGGTGCGGGAGATGATATGCGAGAAAATATTATCGCCGAAGATACCATGACTCAACGGACGGTCCATCGTCTTGCCCAAACAGTGGCCATAGTTGCCTTTGATACTCAACTCGGCAGCCTTCATATTATAGTCTCTGGTCTTGAGAATGAAAGAAATCTCATCGAGCGGAGCTGTTGTAGCAAACTCGTAAACCATCGGGAAATTGAGCTGTATGTCATCATCAGCCTCATCACCCACAGTACCGCCACGCTTATCGAGCACCACCTCGCCATTACGCTCAACATACACAAAATGGGTATGTGAACCGGAGATAATTGCCGTAGCCCGGTCTTCACCGGCATGACAGATGATTTCGATATAGAGTTTATCCACATCACCCTGCTTCAGTTTGATGTTGATATCCGCATCCTTGATATATTGTTTGCCCTGCTCCAGACTGTCGGGAGTAAGATCTTTCAACACTTCCAGCTGATATTCAGGCTTTCCGATGAGCGCCCCCAGCGATACGGCGATAGGCAAACCGATCATACCCGTGCCAGGAATGCCGACACCCATCGCATTCTTGAGCATATTAGGACTCAAAAGAACTTCAATACGTTCAGGGCGCTTGCCCAATGTAGTAGCAGCCTTGGCTGTACATAGTGCCACAGCCATCGGTTCGGTACAGCCGATGGCAGGAACCACCTCTTTATTAACGAGCGCAATGATGCGCTCACGCTTACTTTTCTCTAACATAATCTATATAACTTTTATATAAATAACGTTCTTACCATTATTTCGGGTACAAAAATACAAAAAATAAACCGTATTCTTCTCTTTTCGCGAGAAAAATACGGTTTAAATCTATATTTCTTGATGAATTAGTCTTCCAACTGGAACAGAGGATCATCTGGAGTCAGCATGGTTGGCTTCTGGTCGAATTCCTTCAAGAGCTGCTCAGAAGCATACTTCTTGTTTACTACCAGGCGGAACATGTACTCGTTGAACCAATCGTTGGTCATGATGAAGCAACCGGCAAAACCATTGTCGGCACCCCAACTGTTCTCCACCTTCCACTTTACAGGCTTGCCATTGGCATCGAGATCTACAGCAGTCAGCGTCATGGCATGAGTAGAACCGCTATCGAAAGTAGCGATGCGGTCAGCCTTGTTCATTGGGAATGAGGTATTGAAGAGGCTTCCATAGTCGAAGTTGTCGAGTGCCAGATAGCCGCGCTTGCGGTCGAGCTGCTTGCCCACATCATAGCTTGAATACATCTTATGACCGTCCTTCAGAGAGGCGATGGCGAGCTGGGCTATCTCCTCCATAGGCAAGTTCAGATACTTCCAGTTATGACCATCGTAGGTGTGGCGGTCGTATTCTACCTCGTATGTCTTGTGGTAAGGACGGCGTGGGTCGTTCATCACCATCAGGAAGGTACCGTTCAGCTCCTTGCCCACCGTCTCCTCATAGAAACTCTTAGGAGTATACTTCTTCGCCTCGCCAACCTGCTTGCCGTCCTTGTCACGGAAAGCATAGGTAAATTCCTTTACCGGTTCGCCGAGAGTAAGACTCAGCATGTGATAAACCTGACCGAGCATCTCGTTCTTGCGAGCCTGGATAGCTGCCGACTTCTTGCCCTGAGCCACCATCTTGCGGAGTTCCAGACCATACTCGCGGAGCTTGCTGCTTACGAGACGGCTCATCTTGGAAGTATTATTGCTTGAGAAGGTCTCAGGCTGGGCACTCATTGGTACGAGACCATACTTGCTTGCCAAATCGGCAACACCACAGAAAGTACCACCATCATTGAGCGGATTCTTGAAGAAGAACTGCACCTGAGGATCCTCGATGCTCTTCTTGCCAAGGTCGATAACACCCTGAAGCATCAGGTTAGCCTTCTCCAGCTGATCATAGAAGAAGAGATAATCCTGAGAATACTCCACCACTCTACCCTGCTTGTCGTTGACAGCAAAGTTGGAACGGAGCACGTTAAAACCGCTGAACATCCAGCAACGGCCCGAACTCTTCTGGTTGTGAATGCTCTGCGAAGGAGTCTCGATGCTGAAATGAGTATCAACCGGGGCCTCGTTGGCATGATTCTTCACAAGGTCATCAATGCTGTTGTTGGCAATCGCATTGAAGAGTGCCTTGTTGGCGATACTTGCCTGCTGGCTTTTCTCCATCTGCAGGAGAGCAGACTGACTGATGCCGCCACCCTTGGTCTGCGCCATCAGAGACATGGAAGCCATCATCATGGCTCCCAAAAGTAATACATTTTTTCTCATCACGATAAAGGTATTTATTTGCTTATTGTTATATAACTAATTCCAGATTTCATTCCTTTTTCAGAAATTTCCTTTGCAAAAATACAAAGAATAATCGGAAAAAGCGAAAATATTGCCTCAAAAGTGCTTTATATAGGAAAAAAGCATTATCTTTGCACAAGATTTTCACGAAGAAAACATGGACAAGAACAAGTTTAGTCTATTAAATAGTATAAAATACCCGGAAGATTTGAGACGGCTGAGCATTGACCAGCTGCCACAAGTCTGCAAAGAGTTAAGAGAAGACATTATCGACGAGGTTGCCGTCAACCCCGGTCATTTTGCCTCCTCTCTTGGCGTGGTGGAAATAACCGTAGCCCTACATTATATCTACAACACCCCATACGACCGTATTGTATGGGATGTGGGACACCAAGCCTACGGACATAAGATATTAACAGGACGCCGCGAAAACTTCTGTACCAACCGCAAGTTGCACGGCATCCGTCCATTCCCTACACCTTTAGAAAGCGAATATGATACCTTCGCCTGCGGACATGCGAGCAATTCCATCTCCGCAGCACTCGGTATGGCCGTTGCCGCACGCGAAAACGGAGATACCAACAGGCACGTGGTAGCCGTCATTGGCGATGGAGCCATGAGCGGCGGACTGGCTTTCGAGGGACTGAACAACGTATCAAGTACACCTAACGACATGCTCATCATCCTGAACGACAACGATATGAGCATCGACCGGGCTGTGGGCGGTATGGAGAAATATCTCCTGAACCTCGATACCAACGAGACCTACAACCGCCTCCGTTTCAAGGCATCGCAGTGGCTGCACTCCAAAGGCTATCTCAACGAAGACCGCAAGAAGGGCATCCTGCGCCTGAACAATGCACTGAAGTCGGCACTGAGTCATCAGCAGAACATCTTCGAGGGTATGAATATCCGCTACTTCGGACCTTTCGACGGTCATGACGTGAAGGAAGTGGCGAGAGTGCTCAAACAGCTTAAGAACATGAAGGGTCCTAAGCTGCTGCACCTGCATACCACCAAGGGAAAGGGTTACGAACCAGCCGAGAAGAGTGCTACCATCTGGCACGCGCCAGGCAAATTCGATCCGGAAACGGGTGAGAGAATCATTGCCGATACCAGCAACCAGCCTCCTAAATATCAGGATGTTTTCGGAGAGACGCTGCTGGAACTGGCTCAGAAGAACCCGAAGATTGTAGGTGTGACACCAGCCATGCCTACAGGATGCTCCATGAACATCATGATGAAGGCGATGCCAAACCGTACCTTCGATGTAGGTATTGCCGAGGGACATGCCGTTACCTTCTCTGGAGGTATGGCGAAAGACGGACTCATCCCATTCTGCAATATCTACAGTTCGTTTGCACAGCGTGCCTACGATAACATCATCCACGACATGGCACTGCTCAACCTGCCGGTTATCATGTGTCTTGACCGTGCCGGACTGGTAGGTGAAGACGGACCTACCCATCATGGTGCCTTCGATATGGCGGCTCTCCGTCCGATTCCGCATCTCACCATCGCATCTCCGATGAACGAGCATGAGTTGCGCAACCTGATGTATTCAGCCCAGTTGCCAGGTCATGGCAGCTATGTAATCCGTTATCCGAGAGGCAAGGGAGTGCTCGTAGACTGGCGCAACCCAATGGAGGAAATCAAGACCGGTACCGGCAGAAAGCTGAAAGACGGCACCGATGTAGCCGTTCTTACCATCGGTCCTATCGGAAACGATGCCGCCCAGGCTATCGCTGAGGTAGAAGCCGAAACCGGAATGAGCATCGCCCACTACGATATGCGATTCCTCAAGCCACTCGATGAAGACATTCTGAAAGAGGTGGGCGAAAAGTTCAGCCGCATCATCACCATCGAAGACGGCGTTCGTATGGGCGGTATGGGCTCAGCCGTACTGGAATGGATGAACGACCATGACTATCAGCCAAAGATGACCCGAATGGGATTGCCAGATGAGTTTGTGGAGCACGGAACTGTGGCACAGCTCAGAGAAATCGTGCATCTCGATAAAGAATCAATCAAAGAAGCAATTAAGAAATGAAAATAATCATAGCTGGCGCATATGCCATAGGTACTCACCTGGCGCGACTCCTGTCACGCAGCAATGAAGAGATTACGCTCATCGATGAAAGCGAAGAGCGCCTGGCAAGCATTGGCTCCGACTGCGACCTGCTCACCATGCTGGGCAAGCCAACCAGTCTTCACATCTTACGCGATGCGGGGGTTGCAGATGCCGACCTCTTCATCGCCGTTACTCCGGTAGAAAGTACCAACATCACAGCTAGCATCCTTGCCAAGAACCTGGGTGCCAAAAGAACGGTGGCCCGCGTGGATAATCCGGAATATATGGATCCTCAGGCTCAGGAATTCTTCAAAGAATTAGGTATCAGCAAACTGATTTATCCGGAGATGCTCGCAGCCGTAGATATCAATAACGGACTGAAAATGAGTTGGGTACGTCAGCGCTGGGATGTGCACGACGGCGCACTCGTTATGCTCGGCATCAAACTGCGCGAAGGATGCGAGATACTGAACGAACCGCTCAAGAACATCAGCGGTCCTAACGATCCATACCACGTGGTAGCCATCAAGCGAGGCAGTGATACCATCATCCCTGGCGGTAACGATGAACTGAAACTCTACGACCTCGCCTACTTCATGACCACCCGCAACTACATCCCATATATCCGCAAGATTGTGGGCAAGGAACACTATGTGGATGTGAAGAACGTGATGATTATGGGTGGCGGACGCACAGCCGTAAGAGCCGTGAAGAAGATGCCGGAATATATGGAATGCAAGATTATCGAGATGAGCGAGGAGCGCTGCGAATATCTCAACGATATTCTCGATGAGAACAAGACGCTCATCATTCATGGAGACGGACGCGACATTCCGCTGCTCGTAGAAGAAGGTATCCGCAGTACTCAGGCCTTCGTGGCACTGACCGGTAACGCCGAAACCAATATCCTGGCCTGTCTTACCGCCAAGAGAATGGGTGTGCGCAAGACGGTGGCTGCCGTAGAAAACGTAGACTACGTGAGCATGGCAGAGAGTCTGGATATCGGTACTATCATCAACAAGAAGATGATTGCCGCCAGCTACATCTACCAGATGATGCTCGATGCCGACGTGATGAACGTGAGATTCCTGATGAGCGCTAACGCCGATGTGGCTGAGTTTATAGCCAAAGAAGGTTCGAAGGTAACCCAAAAACCGGTGAAGGAACTCGGCATGCCTATCGGTGTAACCATCGGTGGACTGGTTCGCGGTGAAGAAGGAATGCTCGTTTCGGGTAATACCCAGATAGAACCGGGCGACTCGGTGATGGTTTTCTGCCACAACATCAACATGAAGAAAATTGAGAAATACTTCATCTAAGCGTGAAGGAGATAGACAAATACTTCATATATGATAAACAGCAAATTAATATATAAGATTTTAGGGCAACTGCTTTTCATAGAAGCATTCCTGCTCTTCGTCAGTCTGCTGGTAGCTTTCTATTACCAGCAGGACGACATCTTTGCCTTCATTGTGGCAACACTTACCACCATCGGAGGCGGGCTGGTGCTGAAATGGCGAGGTCATGGAGCCGATAACTCAATGTCGCGCCGTGATGCCTATCTCGTGGTAACGCTCTCATGGATTGTATTCAGTTTCTTCGGAACCCTCCCCTTCATGGTGAGTGGATACATCAACAACTTTACCGATGCCTACTTTGAAACCATGTCGGGATTTACGACAACGGGAGCCACGATATTAGACGATGTAGAATGTTTCCCCCACGGACTGCTCTTCTGGCGTTCGCTCACCCAATGGATAGGCGGTCTGGGAATCGTGTTCTTCACCATCGCCCTGCTGCCATCGCTTGTAGGAGGACAGACCAAGGTGTTTGCTGCCGAGGCTACAGGTCCTATCAAGACCAAGCTTCATCCCCGTCTTTCCACTTCGGCAAAATGGATATGGAGTATCTATCTGATGCTCACCATCGCCTGCATCATATCCTACTATGTGGCGGGAATGAATCTCTTCGACAGTTTCAACTATGCGATGAGCACGACGGCAACGGGTGGTTTCGCTACCCACAACAGCAGTACCGAGTTCTTCCATTCACCAGCGCTGGAATACATCTGTACGTTCTTCTGTTTCCTGTCGGGTGTTAATTTCACCCTGCTCTATGCAGCCGTCATCAAGTTTAAAATCAAGGATCTGTTCAAGAACTCAGAGTTTAAGTTCTATGCATTCCTGGTTGCTGCATTCAGCGCCTTCATCATGGTAGAGCTGATAGTGATGCGCAACTACGATGTGGAGCATGCCTTCAGAAGTGCTATCTTCCAGGTGGTTTCTTTCATCACCACCACGGGATTATTTAACGACGATGCTGCTGTGTGGCCTCATGTTACCTGGGTGGTATTGGCAGCCTGCATGTTCTTCGGAGCCTGCTCGGGCAGTACGAGTGGAGGTTTGAAATGTATCCGTGGCGTGATGCTGGTAAGAATGGTGAAGAATGAATTCCGCCAGATTCTGCATCCTAACGCCGTGCTGCCATTGAAGATTGATGGTGTGAACGTACCGATGCAGAAGCGTGTTACGCTGCTTGCCTTCCTCACCACTTATCTCATCATCTGTCTGGTGATATCGTTCACGATGATAGCCATGGGCATCGACAATACTAATGCCATCACCATCACCCTGAGTTGTGTGGGTAATGTGGGACCTACGCTGGGTACGGAAATCGGACCAACCATGTCGTGGAGCGAACTGCCGGATGTGGCAAAATGGTTCTGCTCGCTGATGATGCTCATCGGTCGTCTGGAAATATTCAGTGTGCTGGTTATCTTTACACCAGCATTCTGGAGAGAGAACTAACATACCCAGAGGGGGAGTTAGAAAATAAAAGAGAAGTTGATATTTGAAGTAAGAAATACGCTTACTAGACTAAGTATATTTCGCACAAAAAGCGTTATATATAATAAGGTATAGGTTCTGCAAGAGCCTTACCGGAGAGTAAGAAACCGTACTGAAGAGTACATTTATAAACTAAATACAGGTAAAAATGAAACCATTAAAATTTCAACCGCTATTAAAATCCACCATCTGGGGTGGCAGTAAGATTATCACTTTCAAGCATCTCGACGTAAAGCAAGAGAATGTGGGAGAAAGCTGGGAAATCTCTGGAGTACCAGGAAATGAAAGCATCGTAGCCGATGGCGAGATGCAGGGCAAGAGCCTCAACGAGGTTGTTGCAGAACGGAAGGGAAGCTTCCTCGGAGAAGAGAACTACAAGCGTTTCGGCAATGAGTTTCCACTGCTCATCAAGTTTATCGATGCCAACCGCGACCTCTCTATCCAGGTGCATCCTAATGATGAAATTGCCAAGAAGCAAGGTAAGGAACGCGGCAAGACCGAGATGTGGTATGCGCTGCCATGCGAGCCGGATGCCAAGCTTTACAACGGCTTGAAGATGCAGATTACTCCTGAGCAGTACAAGGAGATGGTGGAGAACGATACCATCACCGATGCCCTGGCTCAGTATAACGTGAAGGAAGGTGACTGTTTCTTTATCCCAGCCGGCAGAATCCACACCATCGGAACAGGCTGTTTCGTTGTCGAGATTCAGCAGACCAGCGATGTTACCTATCGCATCTACGACTTCAAGCGCAAGGACAAGGATGGCAACTATCGTCAGCTCCACACCAAGGAGGCTGCTGAGTGCATCGACTACACCGTATTGCCAGACTATCGCCAGCACTACACTCCTGCCAAGAACCAGGGTGTAAGCATGGTGCAGTGCCCTTACTTCACCACAGCCGTTTATGATCTCGATGAGCCAATGACGCTGGATTATTCAGATTTGGACAGCTTCGTGATTCTGATTGGCTTGAAGGGTGAGGCTAAGATTACCGACAACGAGGGTAACGAGATTACGCTCCAGGGCGGCGAGAGCATCGTAGTTCCTGCCAGCACCCAGACATTGAAGATAGAAGGAACCCTGAAGTTCCTGGAGACATACGTATAATTTTAAAGGTAAAAAGGTAAAAAAGTAAAAAGGTAAAAAGAAAACAGGCAGATGACATCCCGCCAGGCTCTTTTTACCTTTTTACTTTTTTACCTTTCCAAATACTTTTCCACATCCGCCTGAATTTTCTGGAATTCGGGAGAGAACTGGTAGAAGGTGTTCTTCTTCATCATCATTTTTACCTTGCCCAAACTATTCTCATAACATGCCATTTCGGTACGGGCCTGCTCGGAATGGAGGGCACGGTCGCGGATTTCATTCTCCCTATCGTTGCGCAAAGCATCGCAGACGCTCTGGACGATAGGACTAACTACCAGGTCGAAGAGATGATGACCCTGAATATATAAATAGGTATTGCTCTCGTTTACACCCAGATTGTTGAGGTAAAGAGCCATTTCATCCAACTCATCCTTAAACTTCTTGAAGCGGCGCTCCAGCTGGAACAGCTTTGCCCGCACCTTCTTTCCCAAATAATCTATCGCCCATTTAGGATCCTGGATTCGGACAGAAGGCAGCATGATGACCTTATCAAACTCCGCCATATCAAAATGCATCGACATCTTGCGATGACGAACATAAAACAGCATGTGCCATAAAAAGAGGGGCCAGATGGTACGGGAATAGGACTCAAGAAAACGCTCGAAATCGAAGATGCGACGGTCGTTGAGCGTCACCATCACACAGGTTTCGTGCAATCCTCTGGCATAACATTGGAAGTTTTCAATGGCATAGGCATAGGTATGGAAGATGTAAGGATTCTCCAACATCTGCTGGGAAGACTCGGTTGAGCCCTGACGCAGATAATCGTAATCGGCATCTACACAGGCTATCATATCCCTACCTACTCCCTTCAGCATACTGGAGATAGCAGCCTTCTTGCCTCGGTCTAAATGCTGGTTACGGGTAGGCAGCATGATATCAAAATAGCGTTTTTCATTCTCAAACTTTCCCAGTACAGAACGCCAGAAGAAGACATCATCATAGCTCTCGACGTAAGCCACAATCTTGCGCCGAGCCTTCTTCGAGGTCATCCTGTTGGCTGCCTCGAAGAACTGGGAATTGATATTATCGGTTAAACGTTTAGCCATAAGCTGAAAAAATCAACATTCAACACTTAACATTCAACATTACGAAATCGTAATATCATTCACATCCGTCACCCTATCGGTCCATCCATCCATGACCACAGCAGGACTGTGGGTGGTCATGATGATCTGGATATTCGGATTAAGCTGTAGCACCAGACCGATGAGCTGCTTCTGCCATTCGAAATGAAGGCTGATTTCAGGCTCATCCATAAAGAGGACGTATGACTGGTTGTCCTCCACCAGCACGGTGAGGAGGATGGCAAGAATCTGCTTCTCACCAGCCGAAAGTTGATAAGGCAGGAGCTGCTCGCCTATCTGATTGAAGCGGATTTCATTGGCTGTACGAATGATGGTCTTGCCGGTATCCTTGAAAAGATTATCTACCATATCCTGGAACATCTTCTTCGGTTCACTCAGTTTCTGAGCCTTGAAGGCTGCATCCGGTTCGCCACTCTGCAAGACGGCGATGATGCGGTTGCCTATGTTCACCTGGTAATCCAGATACTTGCGCTGCAGCTGGAAGAGCTGCCAGTCGAGTTCGGTAACCAGAGTGAGGTCTATCTTGTTGATCATCTCGGCATTCATCAATGGTCTATCTACCGAGCGGATTACATCATATCTAATCCACTTTGCCTCCTCCGGCTCCACCTTCAAATGCACACCTTTGATCATGTGACTAGGGAATTCACCGCCAGCTGCCAGACCCTTTACTACCTTATTTAATATAGTACTCTTGCCCACGCCGTTTACACCACTCAGGATATTGACACGGCGGTCGAGGTTCCAAAGAATATGTTTGGTACCGCTCCAGAGAGATTCAATCTCTATCTGTTTGATATAATCAGCATATTTCTGCATAAGAATAATCTCCTATCTTTAATAGTCAAGAACGGAAAAAGACTATTGTCTTAACATCTTAACTCCTTTAAGTTTCAAAAAATATACCGCAAATATAGCAAAATTCCTCGAATTTTTGTACCTTTGCACTCGATTTTATTCAAAAATAGGAAGATTTAAATAGAAATAAGGAAAAAATGGATAACAAACGACCTCTTATCGCCCACCTGTGCCTCTTCTGTTCCGGCGCATTCTGGGGACTGATGGCTCCCGTAGGCAAGGATGCCATGCTTCACGGCATCGACGGCATCGACCTGGTGAGCTTCCGTGTATTGGGTGGTGCCCTCCTCTTCTGGCTCACCTCGCTCTTCACCAAGAAAGAGCATGTTCCAGTAAAAGACATCTTCAAGTTTGCTGCTGCCGGGCTCTTCGCCCTCGTATTCAACCAGTGTTCTTACACTATCGGTCTGAACATGACCTCGCCTAGCAACTCCAGCATCATGACCACCTCAATGCCTATCTTCGCCATGGTTCTCTCCTTCCTGATATTGAAGGAGCCTATCACCTGGAAGAAGGCACTCGGTGTACTGATGGGATGCGCTGGTGCCGTCATCATCATTATGACAAGTGCCACGGCTGGCAATGCCAAGGTGGGAAACATCTGGGGCGACCTGCTCTGTATGTCGGCTCAGCTTTCCTTCGCCCTCTACCTGTCGCTCTTCAAGAACCTGCTGTCTAAGTATTCGCTCTTCACCATCAACAAGTGGATGTTCCTCTGGGCAACGGTTCTGATATGGCCTTTCACCATCAGCCACGTGGTGAGCATCGACTTTGCCCATGTTCCGATGAGCACCTGGTGGGAAACGGGCTACGTGGTTCTCTTCGGCACCTATCTGGGTTACATCTGCATGATGATTGGTCAGAAGACCCTGCGCCCTACCGTGGTAAGTGTATATAATTATGTGCAGCCGCTGGTATCGGTTACCGTGAGTGTTATCGTGGGTCTCGCCGTATTCAAGGGTATGCAGGCGATTGCTGCCATCCTTGTATTCTCTGGCGTATGGCTCGTGGTAAAGAGCAAGTCGAAGCATGATATCGACAAGCACGACCACAGCCTGGCTTACGAGAAAAGGCATGCTTAAAAGATTTAATGTCGATTTATAAAACTGAAACTGTCCCCATCTGAGATAACAGATGAGGACAGTTTTTTATATAAGAAAAGAAGATCAGCAACCGAAGTAAACCATCAGTCCGCCCAATACGATATAAAGCAGGGCGTATGGGATGGCCGAACGGAGAATCTCTCCATCCTTTCCCTCCATATCGCAGGCTGCAGTAGCAATGGCGATACTCTGCGGACTGATCATCTTGCCACCCGTAGCTCCCGTGGTATTGGCTGCAACCAGCCAGTTTTCCTGACCGCCCTCCATACCAAAGAAAGTGCTCTGTCCCGTCATGCCCAACTGATTGGCAACATGAGCCTGGAGCTTGGCAAAGAGGATATTCGAAGAGGTATCAGACCCCGTTACGAAGGTTCCGATGGCACCAATCATCGGCGCAACCAGAGGATAGAAATCTCCCGTTACTGCCACCAGTCCGGAGGCGATGGCAGTAATCATTCCCGAATAGTTCATCACACTTACCAGGGCTATCAGCGAACAGATGGTCACCACCGTCTTTCGCAGATTCACCGTGGTACGGGCAAGAATCACCATCAATCTCTTAAGGCTCAATCCCTGAATCAATCCACCAATCGTAGCACCCAGGAAGAGCATCAGACCCGCATTGGATATCCAACCAAACTTAAAGGTGCTGTCGAGCACTGGCAGATGAACCGCACTCACCAGATGACTCTTGAGGAAAGCATTGACCGGAGGACAGAGTGCTCCGGAAACCAGGATGAATATCAATATAAAAAGGTAAACGCTCCATGCCTTCAGGCTTTCGGCAAGCGTAAAGGTTTCCTTATCCTGCACCTTGCTCTTTCTGGCAAATACCTTGGCGTATGCGATGATGGCGATAATGGCTGCCAGCGAACCGATGATGGCTGGAGTCTCGGAACCGAGATAATAGCCGCAGACAAACTGCACTACCACGGAAATCACTCCCACCCAGAGGGCGATGATGAGATTCTTGATAAGATTGTGCTTATCGGTAAGCGTCAGGATAATGAAAGGCAGGATGATAAAGAGAGGTGCCAGCTGGATAATGGCGAAGGCCGAAGTCTCGCAAATCTGTGCCGCCGAAGCCGATCCGCTTTCCGCCACCTCGTTACAGAGCGTAGTAACCGGTACACCCACGGCACCAAATCCCGTAGCCACGGTATTACCGATCAAGGAAACCAGAGCCGAGAACATCGGTTTGAAGCCGAGTCCGATGAGGATGGCAGCAGGTATCGCCACCGCCGTTCCGAAGCCCGCCATACCTTCGAGCAGTCCGCCGAATCCCCATACGAGGAGCAGCACGAGCAGTCCCTTATCATCGGTAATCGATGTAAACTGCCTCTTGATCACCTCTATCTGCTTGCTTTCCACGAGGATATTATAGCTGTAGATAGCCATCAGGATGATGATGAGAATCGGGAATACCGCCTTCAGGATGCCTTCCACCACCGCCCATCCCGTCAGGGCGATCACGCTGTCCTCCGCATGTTCCGGGGCTATCATGCCTAGCGGCGAAGCAGCGAAGAGAGCGAGCAACACGGTAACTATCAGCGTCAGCAAGGCGCTTTTATGACCTGCCATCTTGAAGCCGAGCATCAGGATGAACAGCAACACGATGGGAATAATAGAAACTACAGATGCCATAAGCCATTCAGTTTTTTAATGTTTTCGATTGCTAAATTTTATGTTTATGACTGCAAAAATAACATTTTTCTTTGAAAAAAGAAAGCATTATTTGAAAAAAATCTCTTCTTATATGTCCGATTTTTCAATTTCATACGTCTATAGAGTGTAAAGGTTATGAGAACAGAAGAATTCAACCATATCATCCTACCGATGCGCAGCGACCTGAAAACGTATGCGCTAAGGTTGACTGAGAGTGACGACAATGCAGAAGACCTCGTGCAGGAAGTCATGCTCAGGCTGTGGGACATGCGCCAGAATATCCAGGCAGAAGCGCTCGCCATCACCATCATGCGCAACAAGTTTTATGACCAGTGCAGGCATGAGGAGCGGAACTTCACCACCGACAAGATAATGGAAGTACCCATAGAAGACCGGCGGGCAGAGCAACGGGACGAGGTAAACCTCATCAAGCAGATAGTGGCACAGCTCCCGCCCTTGCAGCAGCAGATATTCCGCATGAAGGAGATAGAAGGCTATACTGCCGATGAAATCATGCAGATAACGGGATGCACTGCCGATAATCTCCGAAAGAATCTCTCCCGAGCCCGACTCAAAATCAGAGAGACCTATATGAATATCGTGAAACAAAACAGAACAAAATAAAAAAGGAGGAAAGAATATGAACGATGAAATAAAAAGAATCGATGAATTCAAGGGTATCAATGAATTCAAGACGATACAGGACTTGCTCGACAAGTATATGGATGGTGCCACTTCCAATGAGGAAGAGGCAACGCTCAGAAAATATTTCGAAGAGCATGCCAATGATATTCCGGAAGAATGGGAATCCTACCGCGCCCTCTTCAGCTATATAGGATTCGAACAGATGAATCTTTCTCAAATTCTAAAAGGAGAAGAAGAGAAGGAGGAGGATTTCGAAAAAAAAAATAGCGAGAAGGAAGAAATCCCAAAGAAGGAAGCTTCTCGCAGCAGATGGCTCAAATATTTCGGCACTTCTGTGGCAGCCGCCGCTATCATCGCATTTCTGATTGTGGGCATCCAGAAGATAGCCCAGCCTCAGTCTGAATGTTATGCGGTTATCGATGGAAAGGTTTATACCGACCAGGAGTTCGTTCACCACGAAGCCCTGGATGCCCTGGATGATGTTTCGGCAGATTCCGAAGATCCATTCAGTGCCCTGGATATGATGAAACAATAAATTCATCTTTTAGATGAAACAATCAATCAAACTATAAAGTATAATATATATAATAAGGTATAGAATATGAAACGATGCAACTTGATAAAACGCTTCTTCATCGGACTGCTTCTTATCGTGGTAGCCTCGATTTCGGCTAATGCCCAGGAGGGGCTGTACGTAAAAAGCATATTCCAACGCTTCGGACACGCCAAGGGATGCAAGATGGTTACGATGCAGAATGCGCAACTCAAAGGTTACAGGCTCAAGATATACAAGAGCCTGGTATATAAGAACCATGCCACGGAAATAGCCAACTATCTGAAGTCCGACCGCAAGGCTGCGAAAAAGATCAGAGAGGTGGTGGAAAATGGCAAGATGGTGAGCGGCTATTACATGATGGCCCCCTTGAGCAATGGCAACAACCGCTTTATCCTCTTCAGCAATCCGAGTAAAAGCAAGGGAACCGTGATTTATATCGAAGGCAATCTGTCGCCCGAAGACATCATGCAACTCTGCTATTCCAGAAGATAGAAACAACATCTTCCTACAGGAATCTTCTCAATAAGAATAAGAAACAACATAAAATATAGTATTATGAATATCAAAAACGTAATGATGATGGCTGCCATGATGCCAGCCTTCGCCCTTGCTGAAACCAACAGCAACAGTGCACCAGCCTCGGTAGAGGCTAACGACACCACAATCAGAGTGAACGACCAGAACATCGTCATCAAGCAGGATGGTGAACAGACTTCTGTGAAGATATATAAGATGAACGGCAACGAGATGACCAAGATTTCCGAAACCCAATTCGTAGATGGTCAGGAAGTAGAAAAGGTATTTGTCACCTCGCCTTTCATCCCTCAGACTTTGAGCAAGCGCAAGCGCAGTCTGGAGAGTCATTATCCAACCTTCTTCTTCGGCTGCAGCCAGTTGCCAGGCAGCAGGGGAAGCATGGGAGGCAACAACGAGATGCACAGTCGCGACTCCAAGTCGTGGGAATGGGGCATCACTCTCACCAGTCTCTGCTTCCGCCTTTCCAACGAAATGGCGCTCACCTCCTCTCTCTCCATCGGACAGGTACACCACCATTTCAAGGACAATTATGTATTAAGTACCGAAAACGGGGTATCAGCAATGACTCCGATAGAAGGCGAGACGCTGAAGAAAAGCTATATCAGCTACAATGTGCTCCGCCTGCCTATCATGCTGGAGTGGCAGAAGCGCATAGGATTCCATGATGTATTCCTGGCGTTAGGTCCATCGGTAGAATACCGCTGGCACGAACATTCCCGCTACTTCATCGGAAAGCACAAGCATACCGAAACGGGCGATATCAACCTCAACCCTATCGGCTTGAACTTAGAGGCCCGTGCCGGCTACTCAGGAGTGATGCTCTACGCCCGTACTGGAATAACCCCACTGCTCAACAAGACCAAGGCTCCCGAGTGCTACCCGATGACCATCGGCTTAGGATTTAGATTGTAACATAGCTGCAATGTAGCAGAAATATAGCTGTAATGTAGCAAAACATAACTGAAACTGTCCCCATCTGAAACACCCATTCAGATGAGGACAGTTTTTTATTCTGCCAAATTCGGGAATTTAAAATGGCCAAATTCGGGAAAAATATTCGGCCAAATTCGGGAGTTGAATACAGCCAAATTGGGTAACAGATTTCGAAAATCGCAGCCAAATTAGGTAACGAATCACAGCCAAATTGGGTAACGAATCGCAGCCAAATTAAGTAAAAATATGCCGCCAAATTTGGTAATTCTAAGATTTTATCGTATATTTGCAGCCGAAACAAAAGAGATTCAATATGAAAGAATACAAAAAAAGAATTGCAGATAAACTATTGGAATACAGACTCGAAGAAGTCGGAGCAGTATTGATAGAAGGGCCAAAATGGTGTGGAAAAACTACCACAGCAGAACAAAAGGCCAAAAGCGTGCTATATATGGCAGATCCAGACAACCAAAACAACTATCTGGAAATGGCAAATTTAAAGATAAAAATGCTCCTGAAAGGAGAAAAGCCACGACTCATTGACGAATGGCAAATCATACCGCAAATCTGGGATGCCATCCGATTTGAAGTGGACCACCAGGGTGAGGAAGGCTTGTTTATCCTCACAGGATCTGCCGTGCCTGCATCTTCCGAAAAAATACATCACACGGGTACAGGACGTTTCGCCTGGATTACCATGCGACCTATGTCATTATGGGAATCAGGAGAATCTACAGGAGAAGTTAGCATCAGCGAACTGTTCAAGGGAAATGCAAACCTGGAAGGTTTCAACAAATTGAAACTGGAAGACATCGCCTATCTCGTATGCAGAGGTGGATGGCCTAGTGCCACTACCAAGAACCCAAGAGCCGCTTTGCGACAGGCATACGACTATTATGATGCGGTGGTAAAGAGTGATATTTCAAGAGTGGATGAAATCAGCAGAAACAGCGAACGAACTAAGCTGCTTCTACGTTCATACGCCCGTTCACAAGGTGGCCAAGTAAGTATCGGAGCCATAAGACAAGACATGATGGAAAACGATGATGAGACACTGGCAGACAAGACTGTACAGAGTTACATCGGTGCACTCAAAAAAATCTTCGTCATAGAGGACATGCCTGCCTGGAATCCGAACCTTCGCAGCAAGACTGCCATCCGTTCGGCTGAAACCCGATATTTCGTTGATCCATCCATTGCGGTGGCTGCTTTAGGTCTAGGTCCTGATGATCTCATCAACGACTTGGAGACTTTCGGTTTGCTTTTCGAGACCCTATGCGTCCGTGATCTTCGTGTATATGCTGATGCCATCGACGGCAACGTATATCATTACCGCGACAAGAACGGTTTGGAATGTGATGCAGTTATCCATCTCCGCAACGGCTCATACGGTCTCATCGAAATCAAGCTGGGTGGTGCACAAGCCATCGAAAAAGGAGTCTCTACGCTAACTGCTCTTGCAGATAAGATAGACACGACCAAGATGAAAGCTCCATCTTTCATGATGGTACTCACTGCCGTAGGAGACTATGCTTACCGCAGAGAAGACGGAGTATATGTGGTACCTATCGGCTGCTTGAAAGACTAGTTTGGGATAGGATACAGACTCAAAAATCCTATATATAATAAAAATTGCTCCTATATATAATAAGGTGTAAACCCATCAAAGCAGCTAAAAAATGCCCGAATACCACAAACGTGGTAGCAGGAATACTACTCATATGCTATTTCAGAATCCAAAAAATCGCCGTACCTTTGCAGCGTCAATCAGAACAAACAGCATGATGACTTTCAGAAGGACATCAGAATGTCTTTCAGAGAGAGAACATCAATCTGATTTTTGGGCGACAAATTTATATAAATGAATAAGATTGAATATTAACGTAAAATTAAAGAAAGGACATAGATTATGAGTACAGAAAAGAAACTTCGCTTTGAGACACTTCAGTTGCATGTAGGTCAGGAAAATCCAGATCCAGCTACCGACGCTCGTGCGGTGCCTATCTACCAGACCACAAGTTACGTGTTCCGCAACTCTCAGCACGCTGCCGATAGATTCGGACTCCGTGACGCAGGTAACATCTATGGTCGCTTGACCAACTCTACTCAGGGTGTATTCGAAGACCGTGTAGCTGCCCTCGAGGGTGGTGTAGCAGGTTTGGCTGTCGCTTCTGGTGCTGCCGCCGTTACCTACGCTCTGCAGAACATTCTTCAGAATGGCGACCACATCGTAGCTGCCGACAACATCTACGGTGGTACTTATAACCTCATCACTCATACATTATCCACACAGGGTGTCAGCTACACCATCGTGGATCCTCGCAACTTCGAGCAAGTAGAGGCTGCTATCCAGGACAATACCAAAGCACTCTATGCAGAGACCTTCGGAAATCCTAACTCAGATGTAACCGATATCGATAAGTTGGCAGAGATTGCTCATCGCCACAACATCCCATTGATTATCGATAACACCTTCGGCACCCCATACCTCATCCGTCCTATCGAGCACGGAGCAGATATCGTGGTTCACTCTGCTACCAAGTTCATCGGCGGTCATGGTTCATCTCTCGGTGGTGTCATCGTAGATGGCGGTAAGTTCGACTGGAAGGCAAATGCCGACAAGTTCCCTACTCTCGCTAAGCCAGACCCATCTTATCATGGTGCCGTATTCGCAGATGTAGCCGGAGCAGCAGCCTTCGTAACCCGAATCCGTGCGGTCATCCTTCGTGATACCGGTGCAACCATCTCTCCATTCAACGCCTGGATTCTTCTTCAGGGCTTGGAGACATTGAGCCTCCGTGTAGAGCGTCACGTTCAGAATGCATTGAAGGTGGTAGAGTATCTGGAGAACAACCCTAAGGTGGCTAAGGTTAATCACCCAGCCGTTCCTTCTCATCCAGATCATGAACTTTACAAGAAGCTCTTCCCTAACGGCGGTGGTTCTATCTTCACCTTCGATATCAAGGGCGGCGAGAAAGAGGCATGGGAGTTCATCGACCACCTGCGCATCTTCTCTTTGCTGGCTAACGTAGCCGACGTGAAGTCACTGGTTATCCACCCAGCAACAACCACCCACTCTCAGTTGAGCCCAGAGGAGTTGGAGGAGCAGCACATCTATCCTTCTACCGTTCGATTGAGCATCGGTATCGAGAACATCGACGACCTGATTGAGGCACTCGATGAGGCATTTACGTATGTGAAGTAATTTCAGTGTTGAATGTTAAATGTTGAATTGCCTGACGGACAATAACGGCATTCAACATTCAACACTCAACATTAAAATTCAACATTCAACACTCAACACTTAACATTAAAAAAATCATTATGGCAAAGATATATAAACAGATTACTGATTTAATCGGTAAGACCCCATTGGTAGAATTGGGTAAGTATTCAGCATCCAAGGGTTTGGAGACTCCTGTGATTGCTAAGGTAGAATTCTTCAATCCTGGCGGAAGCGTAAAGGATCGTATCGCCCTTGCGATGATCGAAGACGCCGAGCAGAAGGGCATCCTGAAACCAGGTGCCACCATCATTGAACCAACCAGCGGTAACACGGGTGTAGGTCTGGCTCTGGTATCAGCCGTAAAGGGCTATCACCTCATCCTCACCATGCCAGAAACCATGAGTGTGGAGCGCAGAAACCTGGTGAAGGCTTACGGTGCAGAAGTGAGATTGACCAGCGGTAAGGACGGAATGCCTGGCGCCATCAAGGCTGCCGAGGAGCTCCGCGATTCCATCCCAGGTTCCGTGATTCTGGGACAGTTTACCAACCCAGCCAATCCTACCAAGCACTATGCCACAACCGGACCAGAAATCTGGGCAGATACCGATGGCGAGGTTGATATCTTCGTAGCCGGTGTAGGAACAGGTGGAACCATTTCGGGTATCGCCAAGTACCTGAAAGAGCAGAATCCAAACGTGAAGGTGATTGCCGTAGAACCTGCCACATCGCCTGTATTGAACGGCGGACAGAGCGGTCCTCACAAGATTCAGGGCATCGGTGCCGGTTTCATTCCAGAGACCTACTCTTCAGAATATATCGATGAGGTATTGGATATTCAGAACGATGATGCTATCAAGGCAGGTCGTGACCTGGCTCAGACCGAGGGCCTCTTGGTAGGAATCTCATCAGGTGCTGCCGCCTTTGCAGCCACCGAGATTGCGAAGCGTCCTGAGAACAAGGGCAAGAAGATTGTAGCCCTCTTGCCAGATACCGGCGAGCGTTATTTAAGCACTGTACTCTACGCTTTCGAGGAGTATCCATTGTAATTCACAATCGGATATTTTCTGATGGAAGCAAAATCTATCATAATTTCCCCAACCAGCTTTCCCATAGCAGGTTGGGGATTTTCATTTTTCGGAACTTCATATATATTTGCAAATGCGATACCACCCCAATTCCTTCTGCAACTTGCGAGAATCGAGTATAAATTCTAGCCTTTATCATTTAAAAGATTTTAAAAATCAATAAATATCATTACGAGTTCCCATAGTGGGAACTCTCATTTATTTTATTTTTTCTATCTTTGCAAAAGATTACCACTTTGGAGGCGCCACGACAAAAACAGTAATTTGTGGATCTCTACTTCCGAAAGCCAACGGAGGCGGAGACAGGGGAGTTTGTGTCTGAAGCCAAAGAGCGATACCAAACATCTTCTGCTCTGTTCACGGTGACACGGTGACACGATGACACTAGTTTTTCAACTTTTCGCCTCGCACGCGGGCAGGCAGGAACTTTCGGCTTGATTTTTCCTGCCTGCCCGCGCGAGAGTAAATCTTCAGAAATCACTGTCATAAGTGTCACCCTGTCATCCAGAAGCAAGTTACTTCCGAATCAAAAGTCAAAGACTTACGGTGCAAAAGTCAGTCACTTACGACGCAAAAGTCAGGGACTTACGCCCTGTAACCCCCTGGTTTACGAACCGCAATCCAATCATAAAGCCCTTAAAAATCAAACAAGCCAGGCATTTAGAAGTGATACCAAGCAAGGCATGTAAAAGGGCTTACAAACACTAGAGCAAAGAGAATCTATGAAAAAGTATGAGCAACTGTGAGCAAGTATGAGCAACTGTGAGTTGCCTCCTCACCGATTTCGTATCTTTGCATTGTGATTCAGAGATACTCAGCGGTTCCAATCAGCAAGCTATAGTAAGGCGTCCCCATAGCAAGCTATCCTCAGGCGGTCCCATCCCGCACAGCCATGGCAAAGACCGCTTTGAAGTGATTTGATAGCCAACCAGCCAGGTATTAAAAAGAGAGTGGATTTGCGACAACCAGTTCCTATATAAGCTCGGGGAGGAATGAGTTTGAACCAATCGTCAAAGTTTAAAGAATGCTAAAAGATTCTCTTTCGCTTGAAAATTTCTTTTAAAATGCCTATATTTGCAATGCCGTTAGTAATGGCGGCAGACATAAAGAGGTAGCAACTACGCTTAGTTCGGACTGAGAATCTGGACAGTTCGCAGTACACAAGAATGACAGTTCCAGTTGTTTGCCCCAATATGTATACTAATATCCATCCCGCTTCTGTGGGATGGGTATCTCTATTTAGTTAATTTTGCAACCGAATTATCAACCCAGTCTGAGTAACATGGATTCATATTCTGGAATCATCATAGAAGAAAGTAGAAGGTCTGAGCAATTTTCAGACTTTACTCCCATACCTTGCAAAGGTTTCAACATTCTTTGTAAGGCAAAGCGCTATGGCAGATGGTGGGTGCTCAAAGGATTGAAGGAGCCATATCGCCAAGACGAAAACTACAAGAACCTGCTGCACAAAGAGTTCGATATCCTCATATCCCTGCAGCATCCCAACATCGTATCAGCCTACAGCATGGAAGAAATACCGGAAATGGGTACCTGTATCGTGATGGAATGGATAGATGGTATCACGCTGGAACACTGGAGCGGTAGGAAGACTGAGGGAGAAGGCATCTTCCTCCAGTTGCTTGATGCTGTACACTACATCCATGCCAAGCAGATAGTACACAGAGACCTTAAGCCTTCCAATATCATGATTACCCATAACGGCAATCATGTAAAGCTCATCGATTTCGGACTTTCAGATACCGATGACTTTGCCATCCTCAAACAGCCTGCCGGCACACCGGGCTACATCTCACCAGAACAGATTGTATCCCAACAGGCAGACATCCGCAACGACATCTTCAGTATCGGTTGTATCCTGGAAAAGATACTTCCAAGCAAACCGTATACTGCCATCATCAAACGATGCAAGGCTCCCATAGCCCAGCGATATGCCAATGTTGACGAACTCAAAGCCGATTTCATGGCTCGCAGAAACAGCCATCCATCCGGTATCAAGCGTATCGCAATCGCAACTTTGGTCTGTATCATCTTATTAGGTTTCATCAGTTACCCTTTACTGCATCAGCAGGAAAAGAGCATTAGCACAACTCCTGAGCATACCGAAGCCAAGAAGGATACATCCATCCGCCAGCAAACCAAGAAGCCAGCCCCACTTTCCAATGGCCAGAAATCCCTGCAGTCAACAGCTACCGAGCCATCTTCTGCATCACAGGCACAAGCCGCCGAACTCCTATCCGAAGGCAAGAAGACAATCGACAAGATGTGGAAGGATTCCGGCATCGACACCATCCGGTCTGTTGAGAAAAAGAGCGAGGCATTCTATCGGTTTATAGATAAGAGCAATGATTTCATCACGACCACTTATCCGCAGACATTCTCTAAAGACATCGCCGGCAGCAAGAAGGCAGATATCATCTACGAGCTGTCCTCTTATACCTCTGAAAGATATGTGAAGCCCACCTTGTCGAGATTTCAATCTTCCAAATAATGCTCTACGATGATGCCGTTCTTCTTACCAATTGCGTAAGTAACCGGTTCATCATCTCCATGTTTCCAAGCATGGAGATAAGCAGGCTCATGATTGATAAAATGACGGCACTCGAATGTATCATCTTTCGCCAATCTGGTATTTTCTGATGATACCACCTTGAAACTTCCGTTTCCCTGATACCTGATGATGCAGGTTCTGTCGGGCAGCCAGGAAAGTTTGAGCATCTGTCCCTCATAAAGATCATCGCATGAAATTTCCTTGTCTATAACCATCTGGCTCTGCTGCTCTCCCGTTCCTTGCGACAATCCGAACTCCTCAAAGTCTGCATAACCGAGAAAATTAGCCAGCACATTCTTGGTAAACTTACTGGCAGAAACCCCTTCGCTCACGTATCCCCAAAACCGTCGCAGCGTAGAGGCACTCACCCTTTGCTGGGTACGTTCCTCCACCTTTTCGCTCAACCAAGCGAAGTCGCGGGGCACAACCATCTTGCGCCCCACCATCTTTTCTATCATTTCACGTAATATCTGTTCCATACTGCAAAGATACTGAAACAAATCCAGCCAACACACAAAAAAGCCAATATTTCGACTAAAAACGCCCTATATTTTGAACTTGGAACGGAATGGAACGCTGAAAAAGCAGAAAAAACACCTATTTTTGCAAAAAAATCAGCTCACAATGAACAACTTTAGAAAAAAAATGGTATATTTGCAGTGCTGTTCTAAACAAGCAGCAGACATGTTAAGGAAACAACCATGCTTGGTTCGTACTGAGAATCTGGACAATTCATTGTACACAAGAACGAAGACAGAAGTTGTTCACCCAATCGTGTATTATTGTATCCATTCCGCTTCGGCGGGATGGGTATCAACATATACCCATTGGTGTGAGCTGATTTTCATTCTTTGTGTACAGGTAGTCCAGAACCTTCAGAACAGAATGAAATTGGTTCGCACCTTTTTTTGTGTCTAAAAATGAAATAACAAACAAGTAAATGATTAGCTTATGAGACAAAAGAAAGCACCTATTGATTACCAATTGGAGTACATGGAGCACCTCTTCTTCTGCATCAAACATAAGAAGACCGAAAGCTATGTAATCCATCGAATCTGGGATAAACTAGATGATATGAGAATTCGATTTGTCGTACAACAGAAAGTAGAACTTCCAAATGGAAGATATGCTTTGGCAGACTTATATCTTCCACAAATTGGAATTTTTGTCGAAATCAACGAGCCATTCCACGCCTTTCAGAAGAAAGAAGACGATTATCGAAATGAGAATATCATAAAACTAACTCAAAACGACCAATTCATCATCTCCTGTGGCAATCCAAACAAAGACGGCGAATGGTTAAGTCTAAATGAGATTCATCAGCAAATAGACCAATGTGTAGCATTCATCAAGGAGCGCATTAATCAAATCCAAGACTTAAAGCCGTGGGATATGAGCAAATGGCTCTCTGTGGAATATCACAAACAGAAAGGTGTGTTTAAAGCCGAGGACAATGACCAGCTCCGAACTATAGATGACATTTGCGCCGTTTTCAATACTAAGCCGAAGTATCATGGCTATTTGAGAGTTGGAACAGCCTCTGTACCCAACAAAGAGAAACTGGAAATTTGGTATCCTAATATTCATAACCGCAGCGGGTGGAGCAACCATCTTTCGGAAGACCAAGACACATTCGAAGAATTCAATGAAAAGGATGAGATAAAGCGTAAGAAGCATGTTGACACTTGCATTGAAGACAATAAACTACGCATCACATTCTTTCGTCATAAAGACGAACTTGGAATGGAATTCTATAAGTTCATTGGAATCTTCGCTCTCGATATAGAAGAGAGCAAGAAACAGAACAAATGTATTTGGCGCAGAAAGAGTAGAGAATATAAACTATAATATAAATTTTATTATTATGAAGAATCTTTTCAAACTTATGCTGCTAACGATAACTATGTTTATCGCAGGCTCATCTTTCGCATTGGCAGGAAATGACAATGACAGTATCCAAATCTTGGAGAAAGCCAATCAAGGCGATCCTGTTGCCCAAAATCATTATGCATACCTACTTTATAAAGCCTCAAAGAAAGAAGAGGCTAAAGAATGGTTCGAAGCATCTGCCAGACAGGGAGTTGCCCATTCACAAAGATGTTTGGGAATATTTTACAGTAAAGGAATTGGTTGCAAAAGAGACTACAAATCAGCAATAAAATGGTATGGAAAAGCCGCAGATCGCGGAGACAGTGTTGCACGCAAGCATTTCTTCACAACGGGTGATATGTTTGGAAAATCCGAAATACCAGAGACAAAGTTCCAGATATTCTTGCATGGTACAAATAAGACTCTTACCTGCAAAGGAAACGAACTGACATTTGAAGAAGGAGAGCAAAATGATGACAATACATGGACTGTAGAGACTGCAAGAGACAAAAGTACAGGGCATTATTCTCCTATACTCAAGAGTTTATCAGGAAAATATATCACTGGAAAAGAATGCGCCAATGGGCCTGCAGGCCTTGGAACAATAGAGGAAGCGGCAGATATAGAGGTAGGTTTTCCTTTTCCATATCCAGATAAAAAGCAAGGTGTCAATATGCGCGATTCTGATGTTTATGAACCATACCAAGGCACAAATTTGATACATGACTCAAGATATTTAGGAATAGAGAATGGAAAATTATATTGGGGACACGAAGGTTTTAAATTAGATTTTTTCATAAAGTAAGCATTTATATCTGAAAGAAAAAAAATAAAACTCATAGCCCCGCAACTGATAAAAACAACGTACATTTAATTATAACAATTATGAAGACATTTGTTAAATACTTATTTATAGCATTCTTCTTGCTATTTTCAACTAATGGATTTGCTCAGAAAAGTTTAACAGACTTTATTGATGGAATGAAGAATTCTTCAAATCCAGAGCAGTTTGTCCCACAAATAAAGAAAGAGTTAACCCCCTACCTGAATGGTCCTGGATCGCGCAAAACCATCAAAGAAGCATTCCAATACTTTCTAGGCAAGAACGACAAGATTGCTACTTGTATCGGATATCTTCTTTGCCAAAGTGGCAGAGACCCGAAAGAATGGTATGAAATCATCAAACAACTTCCCGCTCCGAAAAAGTTTTATTATCAAGACGAAGATTGTCGGGATGACGAAGAAACCATCTATGGAGGATGCTTACATGATGTCATTCTTTTTTCCGATGGCAGAGTAGTCATTCTCAATATACCGGAAGCAGATATTGACAATTATGATAACTTGGTCTCACTAACTTCAAGAATGCCAGAATTTGTCAATGATTTCTATATTAACAACAAGCAAGCATTCCTTTACGACCCTTCAGGAAAATGTATGTTTGGTTACTTCAAAGAAAAAGGAACAGAAATCTATGCCAATATGGACCCAGAGTGTTCAGTTTTTGAGCGTCCTGCAAGAGACAACAGATTACATCAGTATAAAGACAACTTACAATACGAATTGGTTGCTGGTATAAACCTCGACTTCAATACAGGTATTTTCAAACCTTCATATTATGGATATGATACTTCTGATGAAGCTATTAAAGCCAAGGGACAAAAGAAAGCAGAAGCAATCAAGAAATATAATGACACACTAATAAAATTATTACAAGCACAAAAGACTGCATTAGTCAAGAAATATGGAGAAAAGGCTTACAATTATATCAAACAAGGTAAGATATATGTAGGAATGCCAGCAGGTATCCTTACGGAATACAAAGAAATTCAAGCCGACGGTACAGCTGTTCAGTTGTTCACTTTCAAGGGAACATTCCGTAACAATGCAGGAGTTTACAGTTTGTATGAGCCAAGTGGAATTTTCCAACTATTTAGAGAACTTGGAGTGAATCTTAACTATAATAAAATCTATGTAAGAAACAGAAAAGTTACAGGATGGAGATAATACATTTTTTTATGAAAGCAAAAAGTATCATAACTATAGCATTGATGGCAGTCCTAGGACTGTCATCATGCGACTCTAACAAGAGTACGGTCGAAGATTTGACCAACCAGTTTATCGCAGCCGTCAAAGACGGTGACAAAGCGACAGCATATGACATTTATCCAGCAGCAAAGCTGTATGGTGACTTATCATTACCAGAAAGCATCGAGAAAGGTGATCTCGACATTCAGAAGAATGAGAAGGACAGCAGCTATATAGTCAGCATCAAGAACACAAGAATGTCAAAGTTAATTTTCAAGTCAACAGACAACAAGACTTTTAAGATTATCAATACATTCTCCGTTCTCAAACTCGACTCTGTAAGTAACGAACTTGCACTGAAAACGGGAGTACCAATCAAGAAGATGCCCGACTTGGAACTTGGCAAACTGATGCTTGAAAGTAGCGACTTTATAAGCTATCTTATCAATAAGTACTCCAACAACATGTCGCTCTCACTTATTAAAGAAACAGGAAACTATGGTTGGAGACGTGATGCCACTGGACTTCATTGCCAAATCGATCAACCTATCCGAAATACAGGATCAGAAATGGTAAAGGGTTCAGATTACTCAGTTGAAATCACTATCATGCAATCTTCAACTGGTGTTATAAAAGCAAAGAAAGTACATCAAGGAGTAGATTTGGCCTCTGGAGAAAGTACTATTTTTTCAGATGACATACCTGAGCTATACAACTATGCATATAATAAAGATATAAGTTGTAATACTAATATTATCGTCAAAGATCAGGATACAGTCAAAGAGAGTTTACTCAAAAAGATTGACTATAATGGTCAGGAATACGAGGAGTTTCTGAAAGCCAAGAAGGAAGGAAAACTCAATGCAGCAGATATCACTGACGATGATGGTTCTCCACAAGATGAGCCAGATCCAAATTACAAAGAACCATCTGAAGACATTCCTACAGAAATTCCTAGCGATGTTGTAGTCGATACAGTACAAAGAAACAGATAAAAAGGCAACTATACTTTACAGAAACAGTCCTCATCTGATACACTTTCAGATGGGGGCTGTTTTTTCAACGTTTTCCCCCATTTTTTCCCTATCTCATGGGGGCAGTATCAGTTTTGAAAACGGACATTAAAATACCGTTTACCGCAAAAACACAAAGCAAAGTACCGCAAAAACACAAAGTAAAATACCGTTAAAACACAAAATAAAATACCACAAAAATACAAAATTATTTGTAGATTCCACTATTTATTACTATCTTTGCAAACAAAAATATATTGAATATGAAGTATTTAGATAGAATAGCAGACAGAATGCTCCGACTCCGTCTGGAAGCCTTTGGAGCAGTACAGATTGTTGGACCAAAATGGTGCGGAAAAACCACTACGGCCATGCAGCAGTCAAAGAGCGTAATCAAGATGCAAGATCCAGATAAGCGTGAAGGATATCTGGCGACGGCACGCACCAAACCATCCTTGCTGCTCAAAGGCGAAACACCACGACTGATAGACGAGTGGCAGGTAGCACCAGTTTTATGGGATGCTGTTCGGAATACCGTAGATGAGCGAAAACAGAAAGGTCAGTTTATCTTAACCGGTTCTACAGTCGTCGAAGACAAAAACGGAGAAATCATGCATACAGGTACTGGTCGCATCTCCAAGATGCCCATGTATCCTATGAGCCTTTATGAGTCAAAGGAATCAACAGGCTCCATATCTTTACGTTTATTGTTTGATGACCCAGCTTACGATATTGATGGATTTCTGTCAGACATGACCGTGGAGAAACTGATTTTCGCTGCTTGCCGAGGCGGTTGGCCAGCATCACTGGACGTCACTTCGCAGGAGGCACAATTACTGATAGCACAGGATTACGTAAATGTGATTTGCGATGAAGATATATCGAGGGTAGATGGCGTAAGAAGACAGCCAGCTTTGGCTCGACTCATCATGCGTTCTTATGCCCGGAACATCTGCACCCTCGTCAAGAAATCCAAGATGTTGGCAGACATCACGGTAGAAATGGAGAAAACGTCGATGCCAACATTTGATGATTATGTTTCTGCCCTGCAACGATTGTTTGTCATAGAAGATGTGGAGGCATGGTGTCCGGCAATCCGCTCAGCCGCTGCAATCCGTTCGGGAGCCAAGCGTTGCTTTGTAGATCCTTCCATAGCTGTTGCTGCTTTGGGTATGTCACCAAGAAGTCTGGAATTAGACCTTCGAACCTTTGGTTTCATATTCGAGTGTATGTGCATTCGCGACCTGAAGGTATATTCGCAAGCCTTGGGAGGTAGAGTCTCTTACTATCACGACCGCTATGACCTGGAGGCAGACATCGTGCTTCATCTTGCAGATGGCCGCTATGCCTTGATAGAATGCAAGTTGGGTAGTCGGGAGATAGAAGATGGTGCCAAGCATCTCCTGCAACTACGGGATCTGATTCGTGAGAAGAACAAGACAGAGCATCAGATGCCACTCAGAGAGCCAGACCTGCTGATTGTCATGACAGGAGGCGAAATGGCTTATACAAGGGAAGATGGAGTAAAGGTTATACCTTTGGCTACATTAAAAGACTAAGAAAAGGGCACTCATCCTTACCTCACTTAGGATACCACCGCCCTAACTACCTTTTTTAACATAGTTAGGGCGGACTTATAAGCCAGCGAATTCAATAATCAAGCGCCAATACTTTTTTTCAAAATATTGGCGTTTTTTTTGAAATTTTCCCTTCATATTACTATATTATAAAGGTATAACCAAAAAGAAAGAATAAAATGGCAAATAAAATGTCTTTATGTATCATCAAATACACCTATACTCGATATGTAGGGGTGGATATCGAAAAATATACTCGGGGACTATTCGAGTATGTGAAGGAAGAGTTTGGGGAGTTTCAACCACAAATGTCAGAGCCTGGAACTATACCTGATATGCCAAACTATCTGGACATCGTGCTCTGCAAAAAGGACGGAAGTATCTTCTACGAAATGGATATCCAAAGACGTGCCATCAACATCCCGCATGATTGTCAAATGGATGGATTAGTATTGGAAATCTTTATCCAGAACTGCGATGGCACGAGATACAAAAAAAGACATGCATATCCCAAGCCTTGGTGGAACCATAAAGCTAACGGCAAGTCGGACATGAGAAAACTGAAAATTCATAAAACTATCACCAAAAGGAATCTTAACAATCAAGAAGGCAATGACTCTGAAGGTTGTCTCCCTGAACTTAAGTTTCATAAATTCTTAAAATAACCATCCCATGACATACGAAGAATTCAAGCATTTGGCTGAGCATCCACAGCATCGGGATGTTCCTGCCATCTTCAAGCTCGAAGTTTTAGAAACAGAAGAGCTGGAGGAGAAAAAGCGTTCACATTATCCGAAATATAAGGTGAACACCTATTGTCCGCAAGCCTTCACTACAACTTTGGAGGAGGCAGAGAGACTGATGCACCAGGATGTCCTTTACCGCAAGAAGATGAAGGAGGAAGACGACTATCCGCTGGATACCTTCTGCTATTATATCTCGGAGATTCCGATGGGACTGTTGCACTACGACCGCGAATGTCTTTCGGAAAGGATGTATGATGGGGAAGGAAAACTGATCGACCGGTCTTACTGCTGTTCGCGTTTCAGCATTTACTATCCCGGAGTCTGCGATTTGCCTGCATACGACCGTCATCCTGACGAGACCTTCCGAGGCAGAAGCGCAGAACAGATCAGATTCAAGAAGGGTGACATCGTGGAAGTATATCGTGGCGATGAGGTAAAACTTGCCATCGTTGTCGGAACTCCGCTTACCACCGAATGGATCTGGGAGAGAAACCAGGCTGCCAAGGATAAAAGGGGATTGGATGAACTGCCATACGATGAAACGGATGACAGCTATACCGTGATAGATGGTCCCGGCTACGAATACCACGACCACGTTCCGTCGCTGTATGTCTTCGCCCCTCACTATCATGTGCCGCTCTATCTTCAGAGACGATTCAAGGGGTATCTGGAGAAGGCTGAGAAAAAGCAGAAAGAAGAGGAAGAGAAAGACAGGATTTTCCGCCAGGCTCACGATTGCTGCTTCAGCAACAAGGAACAGATAGAGAAGTCTGAAAAGTGCGGTTGTTTCTTCTGCGGCGAAATCTTCTCGCCATCCGAAATCACGAATTACCTCCCTGATGAGCCGCCTACAGCCGAATGTCCCTTCTGTTATACCGACTCCGTAATAGGTGATGCCTCCGGCTTCCCTATCACCAAGGATTTCTTGAAGAAAATGAAGAAGAGATGGTTCTAGGCAAAACAAGAAAAATCGCCCTAACTACCTGTTTTTATACAGTTAGAGGGGTGCTATTAATAAAAAAAAAGCAGGATGGAAGACTGGTCCACCCTGCTATTTTTATTAGAATACCTTTACGAAACGGTCGATATCGATAGAAAGGCCTACTGAGAAGGTGCGACCGGTGGTCATCGCCGAACTCCAATAATAGCTCTTTGGCTTATAACCGAAAAGATTATCTACCGTGAAGTTTAGATTGACGGCATCCAGGAATCGCTGTTGAAGCGTGAACTTCCACAACTGATAACTGCTGTCATGCTTCTTGATGTTCGTATCAGGAGCAGACAGGTATCTGCCTGACAGAGCGGCATTGATGCGATAGAACGAACAGAGCTGGCGATCGTAGTCGAGACGCCAGGTTGCAGAATGCGGACGAGGCTGGGAGAACTGGGAATCTACGCTTCTGCCACCCACATGGAGATAACTGTAGTCGAGTTTCACACCGAGTCCCATATCCGAACGGTACTGGGCACTGAAGTCGATGCCGCTCACCTCTACTCCATCCTCGTTGCAATAACGCGAAGCCACATCCGGCTGACCGGTTCCCGGGGTATAATCGGCATAATCCTCGGTAGTGATGCGCTTATCATACTTATTATAATAGCCCATCAGGGTAAGACTATACTGACCGGTAAAGAAGCCAGCATTCTTCACCCTTCCGGTATGCTCCAGCGCCAGGTTGTAGTTGTTACTCTTCTCCGGCTTCAGATCCGGATTACCGTAAATCATCTGCATACCTGCCATATCAAAGTTCATATACATCTCCTTGAGCGTTGGGGCACGGAATCCGCCGGCATAGTTGGCACGGATGGAGAAACCCTTCCACTTGGTCATCAGAGCCAGACGACCGGTAGTGGCATGCTGGCTGGATGCGGAGAAGTAATCATGACGAAGACTTGCCACGATGTTCAACCACTGCAAAGGATTGTAATCGAACTGGGCGAAGGCATCACATGAATTCTGATTCTTTGATTCATTATCCGCAAACTGATAGGTGGTAAGATAATCGTTCAGGAAATCTGCACCTACCGTCAATGTATTCTTGCCGAAGATATGGGAATAGAGGGCACGGACGGTGTTCTGACGGTTGGTATAATCGTGGTCGTGAGTACGCTCATCATTCACATATCGAGCCTTGTCATACTGGTCGAAGCCGTAAGAAATCTCCAAATTATCATTCTCCGAAAGATTCATCACGGTCTTCAGTCCGGCAGAATAATCCATGTAATGATCATCATAGTTGCTGCGCTTGCTGATACGATTGAAATAACCGCCACGACCTATCAGTTTTACCTTATCAGAGAACTTGTAGGTAAGACGCTCCTTCACATTGAAGGTCTCTCCACCATAGATATGGAGGATGTTGGATTCTGTATCGAAAGGACTGGTAAGCTGAACCTCATCCGATGTGGTGCGCTGGATGCTGGTCTGCGAATTCCATTTTCCGGCATTGAAGCTGAAGCTTCCACCGTGGCGCCACTCCTTGTTGAAGTCGTTGTAGCGGGTATTGACATTGGCAGTCCAAGGTTCGCTGTTTTCACGGGAGATGATGTTGATGACTCCGGCTACGGCATTGGCGCCATAGAGCGCCGAAGCAGCCCCCTTTACTATCTCGATACGTCCTACATTATCCAGATTCAATCTGCTGTAATCTACATTATCCATGGTTTCACCAGCCAATCGCTCGCCATCTACGAGGAAGAGCACGGCATTTCCACCGAAACCATTCATGTTGAGAGAAATCTCCTGATTCATGGCATAGCCGAATTCCAGACCCGGCATCTGCTCGGTGAGGAGGTCCTGGATATTGGTAGCATCTGCTATCTTGATATCATTGGCGGTAATCAGACGGGTTACCACAGGAGCATCCTTCAAAGCCTTCGGAGTTCGGGTTGCGGTAACTACCACCTGATCGAGGGCAGTAGCATCCGGTTGAAGGCGAAGCACATGCTGCTCACCTTTTCTCTCATCCGTTTTCAGTACGAAAGTCTGAGTCTGATAGCCCACAAAGCTCACCTTCACTCTCACCGCTCCATCCTTGCTGTAAGGAATGCGGAAATATCCGTCTTCATCAGTTGTTACCCCATCCTTTGCATGCAAAATCTGGACGGTAGCACCCGCCAGAGGTGCGCCCGAATCATCGAGCACCCTACCCACGACATCGCCCTGGGTTTCGGCTTTCAGATTCAGGCACAATCCGCAAAGGATCAGGAATAGTGCGAATATCTTTTGTTTCATCGATCATTACTTCTTTGTTGCATTCGAAGAACAGTTCATGACAAAAGGCATTTTACCATACTGTAAAACAAAAGTAATCTGCATTTTACCATCTTTTATAGTTGCTTTTATAGCAGTTTTAGAAATACCTTTGCCATTTTCCAATGTTTGATCAAAACTGGTTTCAGGAATAGAATAAGTACCATTTGACTCTGTTACTGCAAGATTCTTCACTGTAATTGAAGGCAAAGCCATAGGTGCAGATCCAAATGCAGGAAGGATGATATTTACATGACTATCATCAACTTTTTCCAACTTAAAAGTTGCATTCTCCAATGGGTCCATATCACCCTGGCCTGCCAAAGCAATAGACATTGTTTCACCAACGTAAGTACCAACAACCTGTTCTGCTGTTGCAGAAGAGCCAGCACCATTATTGTCATCATCATCACTGCTGCAAGAGCTGAATGCTACACACATAGAAACCAAAGCCAACATCATGGCCATCATTGTCTTAAACTTTTTCATTTTTCTTTATTTTTCTTTTAGTTACAATAATATTTTCTGTTTGAGGGGATTAGCAATCCCCGATTATTTATCTTCCGGAACATAGATGATTTCGCCATTCTCCAGCTGGTAAGCAATGCCTACCTTCTTTCCCTTGTTGCCCGACTTCTTACTCTGGTCTTCAGAAGGGGTATAGCGATTGATCTTCTGCCCATCCTTGGTAATGATTTCCATATTCTCCTTGCCAGGGTTCTTCACCATCGTGAAGTTATCCTTGCTGAACATTTCCGTCATATTATAGCGCGAAACGAGTGCCACCATCAGGGCAAGGGCAAACACCATCGCCACATCGAAGAGGTTGCTCACTACGCTCATCGGATCATCATCCTCGCTATCATGCGCAAGCCTATTTCTGCGTCTCTGTCTCATAAATTATATATCTTTACGTTTTTACCTTTAAAAGCCTTTTTTACTTTTTTACTTTTTTACCTTTTTACTTTTTTACCTTTAAAAGCCTTTTTACTTTTCCTCCAAAAGGTCTGCCATAAACTCGAGGTTGCTCATATCCTCGGTGTACCAGCGGTTCTTGGTCTGCTTGGTTACGAAACCGATGGCTGCAGAGAACAATCCCACTACGGTGGTAGCGAAAGCCACCTGCATGTTGTAAGCCATCGAAGCAATATCGCCGGTAGAAAGACCTACCAGGGCAGGACCCATCGGAATCAAGGTACCCATCAGTCCGAGCATCGGACCCATCTTCAGAAGTGTAGAAGGAAGAGAAAGATCCTTCTCAACAAACTGGGCATACTGGTCGAGGATGCGGTTCACCTGCGCCTTGCTCTGACGGTTGTCCACGAGTTTCTTCATATAGGAAACGATGACAGCCTGCTTGTTCTTTGGCAAGCGATCGCCCAGGGTATCGATGTTATCGAGTGTCAGGGTGTTCATCTGTTCACGAATCTCCGCACCCGACTTGCGCTTTACAAGATACTGTCCGAAGAAACCTCCAAGGAGCAGCAAGGCTCTGAGGAAGAAGAAAATCAACAAAATAATCACAGGAACCAGCATGCCTGTGGAAATCCAAAACAATACGTCTGATATGTAATTCATCTTTATTTTATAATGTTAAGTGTTGAATGTTAAATGTTAAGTTGGCTTGCGCCTTTACAGTTTCTGTGATAAGCGCTGCATCTTGATGCGATAGCAGCCCCATCCTATCGCCATTCCTACGATGACGATGGCGATGACGCCGAGAAGCGAGAGGGCATCGAAACTGTTGAAGCCTGCCACCGCTGTCCTGCCATTCACCGTACCGATGATGCCCATCAATCCGAGCAGCACCTCTACCAGGAAAAGCAGTTCCAAGCGGATTGGTCGCTCCGACAAGAGCCATCTCAAACCGTAGGTGAATACCGGCGTCAAGACCAGCAGTACTACGGCAAGCACCCATGCCACTACCTGGAACGATACGCCGGGAAGCAGGAAGATGGTCATCACCAGAACACTGAACAGCACTGGGAAAACCAGCAAACCCGGGAAGTACTTCAGGAAGATGAAGAACACCCATTTGCGGTGACTCACATGTTCCGAAGTCTTCAGATCTACGTGGTGCACACAGAAAAGCATCGTGAGTGCCACGTCGATACTCAGCAGCACCGCCATATCGAGCATCAGCTTCTGGTCGGCTATCCAGGCCGCAATCTGCGTCTTCGACTGTTCGATGGCAAGTGGCCAGGTCATTCCCACGAAGAAGGCTACGAGCACCGAGATGATCATAATCTCCTTCACTCCGTGGAAGGTCTGCTTCAGCACAAAACTGAAGCAAACCAATATCATCATTACAAAAACTAATGTCTCCACTTTTTTTTAAAATGTTGAATGTTAAATGTTGAATGTTGAATTATTCTTCACTGTTAAGTGTTGAATTATTCTTCACTCATCATTTTGCGACGACGTCGCAAATATACTGCGAGCACAACGAACGCTACAATGACGATGACACCTACTACGATGCCGCTCACCACAGTGGTGGTCTTCTGAGCTTCCTCATTCAGCGTCTCCTTCTTCATCACCATACCCTTGTCGCTGCTGTTCTTCGCAGCCTCAGCATCGCGGATCTGCTCTACATTCTGCTGATATTCCTTGGCAGAAGCAGCATCGGTCTTGCTGGCGATATAGTTGCGGAGCTTGGCATTGTCGCAGACGAAACCGGAGCATGAAGGCTTATACTTGTTCACGGTCTCGGTATGAAGCTTGGCGATGTCCTTGAGCTGCTGAGGAGTAGCCTTCCACATTCCCTTGCGGGCACTCTCCATCATCACGGCGGTCATCTCCATCAGCGCTGCCGGATTCTGCTTGTCGAAGAACTCCTTGGTGCCGAGATGATACTTGTCCTTGACATACACATTATAGATCTCGTCCCACATCTCCTTGTCGATTGCCTTTGGCTTCATCACATTCCAGCCGTAGGTATTGGTTACGATTTCGGCGAATGTGCTGGCACTGCTGGCTCCACCCTTCATCTTCTCCTTGATATAGGCTGGATTGAAGATGGTGGTTCTGCCCTCGATGCCGATAGCCTCCTTCACCTCCTGCATTCTCATATTGCTATGGTTGCGATAGTCGGCGAGATAAGCATCCGGATCCTTACCGGTCACGTTGCGCACAGCGAGGTTCATACCTCCCATAAACTCATATACGTGGTCGAGACTCAAGGCACCCCAAGTGTTGCTCTGGCGTGGCTGAACTACCACATCAGTACGGGTCAGCGCTGCCTCGAAAGCAGCCTTGCGAACAGTCTCCCAGTTCTTCTCATCACCGTAGTAGGCACCCATATTGTTCATATAGACCTCGGCAATCTGACTCTCCTTATCCCAGCGGTCGCCTGCGGTTACCATCTCCTGGATACCGGTACCATAGTTGCCGTTTACGCCACCAAACACTCGATACATACTTACCTCGCGGGCCTCCTTTGGCGACATGCCCTTCTCTACGAGTACCCGTTCCGATTCGGTAACACCGGCTTTCACCAGGTTGTCGTACTTGTCACCCTTGGCATTTGCCGCCATCTCTATCGCCTTGTTGATGAGGAAGAGACGGGATGCAGCCAGGTCACGGAGCTGACCGGAAGTCTGAACCACAACATCGATGCGAGGACGGCCCAACTGCTTGGATGGGATGAGACGCAGATCGGTAACACGACCGAAGGCATCTCTTACCGGTTCTACACCGAGCATATAGAGAATCTGGGCAATGGTAGCACCCTCTGTTTCGATAAACTCGCTACTCCAGAGCGTGTAGCTTACCTTACGAGGATATTCACCCTTATGTCGCTCACAATACATCTTGATGGTATTGTCGCAAAGTTCCTTTGCCTTCTCCCAGGCATCCTCAGATGGTGTATTCTCCACATTGATGGAGAAGAGATTTCTACCGGTAGGCAGGGTGTTTGGATTCACAATCAGATCACCACCAGGAGATGGAGCAGTAAAGCCGCCATTCAGGGCATTCATCAGAGAAGACATCTCGTTGAGCGGACTCTGACGGAGCGCCTCCGAATACTTGCCCACATTCTGCAAGGCATGCTCTACGGTAGTAATCGCCTGAGCCAGAAGAATCTGCTGACGGGTATATTTTGGTGCTTTCGACATCATCATACCCTTATCTTTAGAAGATTTCTGAGATGCTTTGCCCTTGCCGGCTTTCGCCATCTTCGCCTTCTTCAAATCTTCCTGATACCATTTCTGTCCCTTCTTGATGGCTTCCATCATCTTGTCAGGGAAGTGACCGGTCTGCTCCATCTTCTCGAAAGCCTCACGACTCATCTGCGGAATCTTCTTCTTATGAGAAACCTTGGCAGCACGGAGCTCGCTTACCGTACGGTGGTCCACCCTCTTCGGCTTCGCCTCCTTCGCTCCACCCATCTGGTCTGCCATCTGCATCATCATCTGGATAGGATCCGGAGCTGCCTGCATCGCCTCTACCTTACGGGCCATCTGGAGTTCGGCAGGAGTGATTCCTACATAACGGCAGATGTATTCATCAGAAACCGAGGCTGAACCCAGAAGCTGGGTCACAGTGTTGCGTGCCTTGCTCAGATAGAGACGGTCGAAAAACTGCTTGTGCTTCTCCACACCCTTCTGGGCACGACCTTTCAACTTATCTACTGCCAACATTCCGTAGGCAATAGGATCTGTAGCCATCGCATAGACACTGGTGCGGACATCATCATTACCGTATGGCACACCCAGAGTATAGAGTTTACCGGTAATCTTCTCGTTTGCCAACTCTTCCGCAAAGTTCTCTACTCTCGCGATTTCATCTGCAGAATAAGGCTTGTTCATCTGCTTGGCATCGAGCCCCAGTTCTCGGGCGATTCCCATCTTCACGGTCAGCGCCTTCACCTTGAGCGACTGTTCGGCAGATGCCTTCTTTTCGTAAGACTGGATAGCATCGCTCAACTGCTTATAGGTCTGTCTCAATTCGCTCTCCTTGAAAGGAGGAGTGAGATAGCTCTGGGTCTGGGCATAGGTGCGGCGCTTGGCAATCATCGCCTCGCCCACATTGCCGATGGTATATATATAAAGATGTGGAACCACACCAATCAATCGGTCACTCCAGTCGTTGCTGTCGAGAGCCACCTGCTTTCTCGGGGTATATTCCAGCGAACCGTGGGTTCCGAAATGGATGAGTGCATCGGCACTGAAACCATAACGTGCCCAGAGATAAGAGGCAACATAGGTGTAAGGAGGTGCCTGGTCGGTGCCATGCACAATCTTGAAGGAGTCGCCTCCCACGCCTGCCATCACCTGTGGAAGCAGAGCCACATTACCAAACTGCAGTCTTGCCACTGCCAACTTACCGTCATCGGTAGCCATATATTTGCCAGGGAAGGAACCATAGAGCTGGTTCATCTCCTTGATCATCTTCTTAGACAAAGCCTTCTGGGTCCATCCGGCAAACTGCTGGGCGGTAACCAGGGCTGGATGTCCAGACTGGAGAAATTGGGTATAGGCACCCTCGGCATAGGTTCCGAAGACGGCACCCTGAGCCTGGATCATCTTTGCCAGTTCCTGAGGATTGGCTGGCAACTTGCCTACATTGTATCCCTCATTCTTCAAGCGAACCAGGAGATTGTAGAGCGATGGAACCACTTCCATTCCCGAAGCGGTGAGTGCATTCTGACCGGGACCCTTGAAGTAGAAGATGGCGATGCGCTTGCTGCTGTTCTTCTTGTTCTTCAGATTCACATAGCCCTGCACGCTCTCCACGAAACTCTCCATTCTGTCTGGGATGCCGTAAACCTCCTGCAAGCCCTCCTTGTTGATGCGCTGTCCGAAAACCACGTATGGACGGATGGCACCATCAATCTCCGGAGTCACGATGCTCTGCGACATGAAGCCGCCGTTCATTCCCTGCTTGTCGTTCTCCCAATCGGTGGTCAAGCGGTTGATATTAAGAGGTGAAAACAATGGAATATTCTTCTGCTTCAGGAACTCTACGAAGTAATCGCCCAGTCTGCCATGCGCCATATTCACAACGGCATTCGCCTGAATACTGTCGGCATGATGACCGGCAATAAAGCTCTGCAGCTGGTTGATGCGATACACCATGAATCCCTTCTTCTCGAAAGCTTTCTCCATATCTGGAGCCGCACCCATAAAACCGGTGAGCAAGATGGTAGGAGCACCTTCTTTATATAAACCGTTCTTTGCCAGGAAGGCATTGTACTCACGGATGCTGTTGAAACCCAGTTCATCACCCTTCTCATCTTTCGGGTCAAAATGAGTCAGGAGATAGTTTGGTCGCTCATCCACACGTTCCGGTTCTGGAGCCATGAACTTCTTTCCGTCGATAAACTTGCGGATGTAAGCAAGCATACTGTGATAATTCTTCTTGCTGCCATTCTCGATGTACTGCATCAGATAATCTGCATCGAAGTTATCTACTGATACGATATTGTTGGCAGGGTTGGTAGCAGCATGAGTCAGGGTCGGCACCTTGTAGGAAGCCTCTTCCAACTGCTTGCGCTGGTTCTCGTCAATTCGGAGTCCCATACCATTCACGATAATCATATCGTAATCATCCAGATGATCGAAATCATCGGTTGTGATCTCACTCAGTTTAATCATCGCATTGTCGTTGGCATGCGAAATCTGTCCCAGCGCAATAGCCTGATAGTTGAGGAAAGCGATGCGGGTAGTACCCACCCAGGCAGAGTAAGCCTTCGCCAAACCTCCCAGAACAATCACGGCCAATAAGGCCAGGAAGATGTGTTTCTTTTTAATCTTTCTGATTTTTCCTAATCCTTTTTTCATATCTATTCCTTTTTTCGGGCTGCAAAGGTAAGACTTATTTAGAAATTGTACAATACCGAGAAATTGTGATTTTCACATTTTTTATACTTAGAAGTTGGTATCAGGTTAAACGCATTGATATAGTCTGTACTAATAAATAAGTAGTGCTTTCAGAGTGAAGGAGATGAAAACGTTCAATGCAGAAAGAGGGTGTGCCATAAACCTATGACACACCCTCTCGTATATTTACAGGCTTGGCATCTGAATCTCAGGAATCACCAGATCAGCCTCATCTTCTATCTTGTTACTAAAGAACATACAATAATATATAGGCATATAAGTGATTCCGTTTTCCGTATAGACTTTCTGCTCATTGCTCAGCACCACAGCCTCATGAATATGATATTCCGGGGTATCCAGGAACTTATCAAGTGCACTATGCACCATATAATCCTTACCCGACTTGATTTCCACAGGCAAGACCGTCAGGTTTCTGTAATCATCAATCAGATAATCCACCTCACCTTTCTGCTTGTTATCATAATAATGAAGTACATAACCATGGGCATGAAATTCCTGAGCTATGACCGACTCATATACAGCACCTAGATTCACACTCCGCTCATCCCTCAACACGGCATTGATATTCGTACCATAAAGTATACTGGTCAATAACCCCACATCGTTCATATAGAGCTTCAGCAAATTCTTGCTCTCCGACTCTATCAGTGGAAAACTAGGATTGCTGATAGCCTGCACCGACAAAGCTACCCCGGAATTCGTAAGATACTCAAATTCCTCAGCATAGTCGCTAAATTGCTTATGCGCCTTCAAACCTTCGATATTCTTTACGATGATACGCTTTTTCTTATTTTCCATATTCGATGGAATCATATCATATATCTTTCTGATAACAAGTTTGCGCTCATCATCATACTGCGATGCATCTATCTTATAAAGCGCATGAATATCCCGCTGAATACTTCGCACTTGAGCCATATTTCTATTTTCAAGAAATTTATTGACGGCATCAGGCATTCCTCCCACGAGCAGATAAATCTTAAACTGCTGGAGCATATAGTTATGCATCGGCTCATTCAAGGCTTTCCTATCCAGAAAACTATGCCGCATGCTCTCTATCGCCTCCTTTCCACACCCCATCGCCCACAAGAATTCCTCGAAATCAAGAGGATACATCTGTTGGACAGCGATACTGCCGATGGGCACAGAAGGGGTTTGCGACAAGGCGACACCCAGTTGGGAGCCACTAGCCACATATCGGTATTTACCATCCTCGTTGAGAAACTTAAGCATGGTCATCAAATGAGGATAACTCTGTATTTCATCAAGAAAAACCAGGGTATCATCCTTACTTCCGAGATTGTTACCTGCCATGGCACCCAACTGCAAGTAAAAATCTTCCTTGCTCCTTACTGTTTTAAAGATGCCATCTCCCTCTTGGTCTGCCTTGAGATTTATCTCAACAAAATGCTTGAAAAGTTTCTTCCCCACATATCTTATCAGATACGATTTACCTATCTGCCTTGCACCATTGACAAGCAGAATCTTCCGAGGTTCGTGAAGGAGAAATTTTTCCAAATTTTCTGCAAATTTACGTTCTAACATAAGCCTTCCATTTAATTCGGTGCAAATATACTCATTTTCAATTAATTACACAAGCTTTCAGGACTTTTTCTTCCATTTCAACCCTCAAAAAGAGGAATTATTCCGTTAAAATAGGAGGTAAAAACAGGAATTATTCCGTCAGAAGAGGCATCAAAAAGAGGAATTATTCCGAAATATGCAGAAAGAGCGTGATCACCATTACGGCAATCACGCTCTTTCTACTTATAAACATAAAACATTACAATGATGAAAGAAAAGCTTAGCAAACCTTCTTCTTGCGCTCACAATAGCGTTCGCATTGGGCGCAGATGTCATATCCCAGCATGGCACCCAAGATGAAATCCTCCTCCGGCGTAAGCTGGCACAACGGTTTGGTGATTATCATGCGGATAGCATCCAGACATTCTTTCTTACCAAAGAAGAGATTCAGACGGTCGTTGCCAACCGGCTGGATGATATAATCAATGTTCTGACGCTCTAATCTAGTTATGGCAAAAGACTCATATTTCTTGTTGAAGGTGTAGAGCACCAGGCGGCGCACGCCCTTCTTATATTCATATATATGATTCATCAGAACCTTCAAATCTACTGGTGTTGCGATTTCCTGCTGCATACTATCCGAATTTATCTGTTTTTAAACCAAGAATCAGAGAATTCCATCATTCTCCAATTCTTGAAAAATATTTTTGTAAAATTATAACGCTGGCTTGATGTCCTCGAGCCAGGCATCGATACGCTCCTCTGTCTTGTCGTCCTCGTTCACCTCGTCGAGTGCGAGTCCCAGGAACTTGTCGCCATCAATTGCCTCACTGTCATCATAGGTGTATCCGTCTGTAGAAACACCAGGCAATACGGTAGCACCAGCCTCAACGGCAGCATCATAGAGTTCCTTCATGCCGCCACAGAAAGTATCAGGGTAAGACTCGCTGTCACCACAACCAAACAGGGCTACGGTCTTGCCAGCCAAGCCGGCACTCTTCAATGTCTTCACGCCATCATACCAGTCATCCTGCATCTCACCGGCACCCCATGTAGAAGTACCGAGAAGAAGATTCTCATGACTTGTGATAGTAGCGTCATCGATGTTAGCTACATCTACAGCTTCCACGCCCAACTTAGAGGCGATGGTTTCGGCAATCGACTGGCATGAGCCAGTAGAAGAGCCATAAATTACGATTGTTGTTTTCATTTGTCTATCTTACTTTTAGTTACATTTATTTTCGGGTGCAAAGATACGCCCTTTTCCCGTAATCTGCAATACCTAAAAATGATGGTTTCGCAGAAATACCTAAATATGGGGATAGATAAAAAGTTTTAGGACGATTCATCCTAAAACTTCTCTAATTTCAAAAGTTTTAGGACGATTCATCCTAAAACTTTCTTAAATATTCTACTTTTAGGATGATTTATCCTAAAAAAATAGTATCTTCGCAGCAAATATATAATCAAAGAGCAATGAAATGATATGAAACGAATAGAAAGAACGGAATATCTCAATAAACTGATCGCTTTCAAAGACAAGTCTCTTATCAAAGTGATAACCGGCATTCGCCGTTGCGGTAAATCCACCATTATGGAGATTTATCGTGACTGGCTTAAGAGGCAAGGTGTCAGTGCCGACCAAATCATCTATCTCAATTTCGAGGATTACGACTTCTATGAGCTTCGTAATCCACATAACTTATACGCTTATATCAAGCCATTAATTCATCAAGACAAGATGACTTATATCTTCTTTGATGAGATACAACATGTGGAAGATTTCCCAGACATCATCAACAGCCTCAACCTGAAGCCAACAGTAGATCTCTATATTACGGGGTCGAATGCCTATATGCTGTCAAGCGAAATCGCCACGTTACTATCCGGAAGATATGTGGAAATCGCAATGCTTCCCCTTTCATTCAGAGAGTATGTTGAAGGTATCGGAGGAACCGACAATCTTCCCAAAGCCTATACAGACTACATCACAAGGAGCAGTTTTCCATATACCCTTGAACTGGATACTCCCGCAGAAATCAGCGACTACCTGAATGGCGTATATAACACCATTGTAGTAAAGGATATCATGAGCAGGAAGAAGTTACCCGATGTCATGATGCTGGAAAGCGTTATCCGTTTCACAGCCGACAATATCGGCAACATCCTATCCACCAAGCGCATAGCCGACATCATGACTGCCGATGGAAGGAAAATAGACCAGAAAACCGTAGAACGATATCTGACCGCACTCTGCGAAACCTTCTTCGTATATGAAACCAAAAGATACAACATCAAGGGTAAGCAGCTGCTCAAGACATTGGGTAAATATTATCTAGTAGATATCGGTTTGAGAAGAATGCTCCTAGGTTCCCGCTCATTCGATGCCGGCCGCATCCTGGAGAACATCGTTTATCTGGAACTACTCCATCGCCAGCAGAAAGTATATATAGGAAAGATGGATAATCTGGAAGTAGATTTTGTAGCGATTGATGAAAACAATATCACGTATTATCAGGTAGCTGCTACCGTTAGAGATGAGACTACCTTAAAACGTGAATTGGCATCTCTGCAGCAGATCAATGACCAATATCCTAAGTATATCCTTACACTTGATGAAGACCCTACTGCCGATTACAACGGTATCAAGAGAATCAATGCCCTAAGATGGCTGATGGGAGAAATAGGATAGCCTATATTTCCTCAGAGTAACACCATAATATATAAGGCACAAAAATGATAATTCTATGAAAGATTTTGCAGCGATAAATTTCGAAACGGCCAACCAGCAGCGTACAAGTGTCTGCTCGGTGGGCATTGTGATAGTGAGGGATGGCGAGATTGCAGACAGCTACTACAGCCTCATCAAGCCCGAACCGGAATAGATGCCGAAGCCTGTGCCTGGATAGCAAGAGAGCTGTTATAGTAAGTACCAGAAATGCATGAGGGTGTGTCATAAATCCATGACACACCCTCTTCTGTTATTTGTCAATTTCAGCACGTATGAACATACCATTATAGCTGTAATAGAGGTCGTAACCAGGAATATCAATTTCATATCCGCCAACCTCTTTCTCAATTTTATAAGGCTTCAGATCAGGATACTTCTTTGCTATATCCTCAGCTATGACAAAAGGAATAATGCCTATAGGCAGCACAGAGTATTTGCAGTCAACACTCTTCCACTCTCCCTTCTCATCGAACTCCACTTGAGAGCCATCACTGAGCCATACTTCATATTCCCAAAAGCCGTCGTCTTTCTCCTTTTCCACACGACTGTATGTTGCATCAGCAAAATATTGCTTTACAAACAGCTGTGCCGGTATCGGTAATACTACGTTATCAAACTCTTTATCTTCACTGCTGCATGAAACTGAAAAAACTACAAGTAACATCGCAAAGAATGCAGTAATAAATGTTCGTTTCATTTTCATAATGTTATCATTTAAAATTACTATATTTATACCATAATCTCTAGAACCAATATCTATGATACAGATTCGAAATCTATCAGCCACAAATATAATAGTTTTACTTTAAACTACAATGATTTCAAACTCAAATTAACTATAATTCAATATTTTTTTATTTTTCCATTTGTTCTACTGCCATAGTTCTTAGTTGTATCAGCAAAGATAGCAGGCACTTGATACCTCAACTTGTTATATTTGGGTAATTCCTCAACTTTTTGGGGAATGTTTCCACAATCTTTCCCCATTTTCCACACCATCCATTCTTAGCACAGAAGACATAAAGGTCTGATAATCAACACACATTATTTTTACCCATCTTTTTGGCACGCAGATTGTGACTATGAATAGCGGGTTCGACAACGAATCCACATAGAAAGTAAGTAAGTAACATTAAATAGTAACAATTAAAAAAATATACGATTATGAAGAAGTTTATGTTTGCAGCTATCGCAGCTATGGTAATGGTTTCAGTAAGCAATGTTTTTGCATCAAGCAGAATGGTAAGTAACGCAGAGGTAGCACCAGTTGATACCATGGTTCCAGATGCTCCTTCAGATACATTGGCAACAGGTACTTCTATCAAGCCACAGGCAACCACTGAGGATTCTATCCAGCAGGAGACAACTCAGCAGCAGGAGTCTACAGAGACAGAGCAGCAGGCAAATGCTGAATAAGAATTCACAAGAAAGTTCTATTAAGTTCAATTGAGTTTATTTTGCAATCGACATATAAGAAAAGCGTAGAATCCTGCTGGCTGTAATACCAGCAGGATTCTGCGTTATTATTACGCATTGATAAATTTTTGTGTTAAATTCGTAAAAAATACTTGGAAGATAACTGAAAAATGATTACCTTTGTATTAATTAATGTAAGAATGAGTTTTATGCATATACTGAATGAACAGACACGAGAAACATTAAGTCGGAAGTTAGGAAAAACTTACGATGAGATATTGCAGATGAGTGCGGAAGAGTTAGATGCACTTGTCGAGGCTCGTATTGGCAAAAAACTAACTCCAGCATTCTCTCTCAAAAACATGGTTAATAGAGGGTCTGTCTATTTGTTTTTCAAACGTTTAGTTTCAAAAAATGATATAGACAAACGTTTAGCACGAATTTAAAATGGATTTTAAGTGCTGTTGCATCAGGAATCATCTCCATAGTATTGGCTGATTTATTCTAGAGTTATTGATATGAGTACAACTATAGAAACTAAATCAACAAACGAACTTTTTGATGGCGCTGTACCGAACACACCGATACAGCGCTATTATATTTTATGAACAAATCGTAAAGTCACCCATATCTAGCAATAGTACTGTACCGATTACACAGCACCACTTTTTTAACGACAACACTTATTCCCTTTTATGCTCCTTCAGATACTTTTAGTCTAAGCCAAGAAGGGAATTGCTCCCAAAGCAAATAACCCATTTTGAGTTCGACTAAACTACGACTAAAACCCACCTTTTTCCATCTATTATTTTTATGATACCTTTTTTCTTAAGCGTAGAGAGGAAGATACTCATATAGCAACAGAAGAGAACACCCAGTCAGAGCAGCCAGCTACTACTGTTCAGGAAACTCCACAGGAGTAAACTCAGGAGGAGACAACTCTGCAGCAGGAGGCTACAGAGACAGAGCAGCAGACAAATGCTGAATAAGAAATCATAAGAGAGTTCTGTAGAGTTCAATTGAGTTCATTTTGCAGACGACATATTTAAGAAATTAATAGGGAAAGCGTAGAATCCTGCTGGCAGTGATGCCGGCAGGATTCTTGCTTAATAGCCCCTGTTAAACTCATCAAGTATCTGACGAAGATTATCATCAAGCACATAATTATATACACAACGAGATACTTATGGCTATTTGCGAGGACTAGGGATGAAGAAATCCTCAGGAGAGAAATCATCCCCTTTTTGGCCTGGTCTTTTTGGCGTCCATGTTCTAACATGAATCTTAGGATTTCCTTCTTCTGTAAAATCCCACAACAAGAACACATAGCCATCATCTGAGTACTGGCGACCGCTATATCGTTGGCTAGCCCATTTTTGCCGCAACTTCACTCCATAGAAATTAGGATTAGAGCCATGTCGCATCAGCTCTATGTCCGAGAAATCCACATTGATGTATTCATTGCTCTGAAATAAGGCCCTGAGATTGTTGATGTATTGCTGCTTGTTTTGCTTGCTATAAACCACTTTCTCCTTTACTTGTTGGGAAACACCATCAGCTTGACTTTTACCCATAGTTTTAATAACACGACCTGTGATAATAAGCGCATCATCACTGAAGATTTCATCCAAAGCCGCTATATTCTTCTCAACATAATAGCTTCTGAAATCTTCCACGAACTTCAAGATTTCCCTTCTCATTCGCATATCCAAGTTAGCTTTTCCACCTGATAAAAGTGCAAGATAAGAGTTATTGTCTATAGCTGTTCTTACGCCTGTAATAACCCCTTGCTTGTTAAAACTGATAGTCAGTTCTTTATGCAATTCACCTTTGTAAGTATTGTCCAAAGGTTTCATCTCGACAGGTATCTGACGGACTTCATACCCTGTAAAGTCTTGGATACACGACTGAACATTATTATTCCATTCACAACGGAAATGGATGTTCTTCCAAAGACTTCTCAATCCATTTGCCGCATTATCATCTATTCTTACTCCTCCTAAGTTCAAGAGCCCTACCCTATTTCGCTCAGCTCTGTTAATCTCCGTCAACAAAGCAGACACATTTCTCTCAACTTGCGATTTTAGCGTTTGGTTATAGATTCCATCAGAAAATCGGAACGTCACCTGTGCCAAAGCAAATTGAGCACAAGCAAACGCAGTACATAATATCAAAATTAACTTCTTCATATATCTCATTTTAGCAGTATACCTATTGGTATACAATTAGTAAACTTATTCATACTTTCCGTATCCATCACCGCTCCTGTTTTAACATTGATCCTCGCTCCATTCTGCATTGGAGAAAGCACACCAACAATTTGACGGTCGATATTCAACATTATCAGATAGCAAGCATTGGGATCAGACATCGTGCGAAGTTTTCCCCAATCTTCAACCAATCCGTTGTCCATTGCCTTTTCCAATAAGTATTGCATACTGGCATAAGTGTCTATTTCATTTATTTGCTTGATGATATTTGGCAAAGCAGAGCTACCAGACGTATGAGAAACAGAAGCTGTAATTTCACTTGAACTATTTGGAGTAAACTTCATGGTACTTTTATTGACAATGTCTTTTGCTACATACACCATGACAAGAGCCGACTCACCACGCTTAACATTTTTAGACAATAAGGCTTCCCGAACCCTATCCTCTCCGATTTCCGCGATTTCCATTTCCTCACAATAGGCAGAAAGTCTCTCCATCAGTCCCATCAAAGCCAATTTCTTGGCATCATCTTCAGTAGAGGCAGTTGCCTCTGCCGTGAAATACTTGCCTGAAAGTTTGATGTCATTGATAGCATCTATGCCATCCTGCCCAAAACAAAATAAAGGAAAAGCCCAAAGGACTAAGTAACCTAAAATTCGTTTCATTTTTTATTTTCTTGATTTGATGTCATTATAGAGATTCTTCACATTGGTTGTTGGTGTATATAGATACGCATACGATGTGAACAAAAATTTGCTTGTTGCAATATCTTTCACATCACACGACAAACTCAACACATGGTCATAGCCAAGTTCCTTATTATATAGGAACAAGCCACCTTGCAACTTGCCGTTCTTAGTTTCTTCATAGCCAAAATATGGCACGCATCCCATACTCCTTGCAAAAGCAACCAACTGTCTGACTGGCACTACAACTGTTGTTTTTTTCTTATCACTACCTATTACGGTAAGTGAAATCTTTGCCGCTGGAATGGCATCGCAATCCAACAACAACGTATTGGCTACTGTTTGAACTGGGAACTTTGCATCTACAACAGGAATATAATCCACGCTATCTTTCAACTTAAAGAATGTAGTGTTGGTTATCGTTTCCAAGCCATAATGTTTTCCTGGCAAAGTGTACAGAGTATCCGTACCATCCTTCACAATATTCAGCCTCGCAACATCCACATTACAATCAGCAGGGCTATGCTTCAACTTATAAGCCTTTAAGTCTCTCACAAAGTTGGCTTCCAATTCCTTACGTGGAGCATTCATCAAGAAATCATACTTAATCGGAAGAAGAATATTAATTTTCTCGTTTTTACCATCTTTCCATATAATTTGGTACGCTTTGTTATTGACCATTGCTACAGAGCAAGATACCGATTTTGGAAGAGACAGCATCAGGCTCCAGTTTCCCTTGACGAATTTGGCATCCATATACTTTAATTGATTCTTTGTCAACTTATAGGTATTACATAGCAGTCCATTCTCCAAGAAATCAAGCACGGCACCATTCGCTTGCTGCCGATAAGCCTCAGGGAATAGTTGTATGCCAATATGTTCCACCATACCATTTTCGGCTTTTCTAACTACCAGTTGATGATTGTTCTTCTGTATGAAAGTATACCCTATCTTGAGTGTATCGAGCCCCTCTAGCTTTAACTCAGCAGCCACCTTTTTCAATTCTTCCGTTTTGAAAGAGAGGTTATTCTGAGCCTCAGCAGCAAGAGCGACGAACATCAAGGATATTATTGATGATAGAATTCTTTTCATGTTATGCTATTGTTTTTAGCGATAGCAAATGCCCATTGGCACCTGCTATCATATAGGATTATCAGAATGTAAATTCACGAAGAAGCCCAGTCCACGAATTGCCTTCCTGTCCTCGTTTCATTATTTCCTTGGCGATTTCCGCATTTTTCGGCAAACCGCCTAGTCCTTGTTGATAACAAGAAGCAAGATTGGCTGCAGCCGTCTTAGAGAGATAGCCATTGACCAACGCTTTCTTATAGCAAGCGATGGCTTTCGTGATATTTTTATTCACAAGCTTTCCTGTGAAATACAAATCACCAAGCTCACACATCGCTGGAGCATAATCTCCATCGGCAGCCTTTTCAAGATATGTCACCACCTTGTTTTTATCTACCTTGACCGTTTTACTGCCAGAAAGATGTAATTGAGCTAGGAGGAAACAAGCGTATGGTTCACCAAGGCTTACACCTTTCTCATAATATGCCAACATCTTCTTTTCGTTAGCCTTTTTCCATTCTTTGTCTGCATAGCAGAGACCCAAAAGAGCCGAAGCCACTGGTATTTTTTTCTTTTCAAGCGCTGTCAGTTCCTTTACAGCCGTGGCATAATCAGGAGTAGTTGCTTCCATACAAGCCATAGCGTGTATAAAAGTAGAGAAATCCGTTCCTTTCCAACCATTATTGATTTCCACATTATCATCAGCCAGTTGCTTCATGAAGTTCGCCTTCATGCCTTTAGCAGAAGCATTCGCTAACCATTGCAAGGCTATGAGATAGTTTTGTTTTACTCCCAATCCTTTCTTATACATGATGCCAATATTCCACAGAGCCACAGGATTGTTTTTCACCGCAGCTTGCTTGTAAAGACTCATAGCCTTTGAATAATCTTGCTGAACGCCATCACCTTTGTATAAAAGGTCGCCCAACAACATCATTGCACTCGGTATATTTTGCTTCGCAGCCTTGTCAAGATAGCCAACAGCCTTAGCTTTATCAACCTTGGTTCCCTTACCATTGCATAGATAATCGCCCAATTTATAAGCTGCAAATCCATTGTTCAAGTCAGCAGCCTTTTGGAAATAAGGCAAAGCCTCGGCATACTTCTTGGCATGGTCGTAGGTAGTAGCCACCTTGACGATTGCATCAAGAGAATTGTTGTCTGCTGCCATCTTATAATACTTTAACGCCAATTCTGGATTCTTCTTGACGGTATTACCACAACCATTCTCGTACAAATCAGCCAATAGATGCATATCAAAAGCGGAGTGAGACTTTGCTAGGTTCTTCTCACGCAGTTTGACGAGTTCTGAATTTCCAGCCTTGACAGACTCCTTGTAGAGTTTCACCGCCATGACAGAATCTTTCTTGACACCATGTCCCAACTGATAACAAAGTCCCATATTGGCAATCGCCTTGACATGCTTCTGCTTACCAGCCATACTAAACCATTTCAAAGCTACATCGTAGTTTTGCTTTACCTTTTTACCTGTATAGTAATAGGTTCCCAATGTGTTTTGCGACTCTGCATCTCCTTTCTTTGCCTCATCTATCAGTTTTCTAACCTCAAGAGAATCCACATTGACCGAAGTCTTTGCCTTCTTTACTTTTGCCGTTTTCTTCTGTGCGGAAACAGGAAGAACCAAACAAAAAGCCATTGACAGGACAAATAATATATGTTTATTTTTCATAACTATGAATTTTACTGAATATTACCAAAATAACTTTTTATCCAAGGTCAACGACATCGTCCATTGGGTTATCCAAGTCGCTATCCGAAACATTATCATGCTCATTCTGTGCCAGATAACCAGTCTCACCATTATTGACACTAACAATACTTTCCGAATCGCTTACAGTCAGGGTAGAAGGTACATCTGCTAGGACATTACCCGATTCATCGGTAACGACATCATAGGTATTGTCACCATCCACATCCACGGCATAAAGAGTTTCTCCATTATCGCCAGTGAATTGTGCGGCTGACAAGACTTGCCCATCAACCGTTTCCACAGTACCAACTGCTGCAATGTCAAGATTTCCCATGTCATTATCGGTTGGGTCCACCATAATAACATCATTCGTAATATCTTGTGCTACCAAACGAGGGTCTACGTCCGGAATATCATTTGTATCTATCTCGCCAGCATGAACGGTATTCTCTGTAGCTGGCTGCACATGGGTAGTAGAATTTCCTTGTGGTTGTGTCGCATTATCAGACACCTGCGGCTGAGGCTCTGTAACATGAGACTCATTCTCCGTTGGGGTTACAGTGGCATTCTGCGTTTCCGAGTCTTTATTTTCTTCCGCAGTCACAACCTCCTCAGCATTCTGACCGATAACCTCCTCGTCCATAGGACTAATAGGTTCCACGATGGCAAGCTCTTCATCGCCTCTTACAATATCAGCCGACACCACCGCACCTGCACCTAAACCAGCTGCACCAGCCAAGGCTGCACCTTTCTTGAAAGTTTCCTTAGCATTTCCATTCTTTGCATTCTTATTAATAACCTGAGTATCCATAATTGTTTGTTTTTAAATGATTTATACTTCGTTTATTTTTCTGATGCAAAGATACTTGTTTTTAGCGGTACTATCAAGTTTTTTCTGCCATGTTACTCCAACCACTAAGGTTCTTTGACGAAACCCAAAGTTTCTCTGACGAAGTCCCAAATACGAGAAAGTTTAGTTTTTCTGTTAGATTTAGGAACAATATAGGATATGTTCTCTAGTTGTTCATCTCTTCCCTCCACTTTATCTATCTCTATAAGATATGCCGTATTATTATCATCACTATCCCTACATATCATAGCTAGTTCTTTTGCTTTTTCATCCAAAGGAGCATCCGAAGTTAGAATTTCTGCAATATCTTTATCCTTCACTTTGGTATAAACGCCATCTGTACAAAGCATAAAAACATCATGAGGTTGTATGTTACGTATCAAAGTGATAGATGGAGTTTGATAATCTGCGGGATTATTCGTTACAAAAAGACATTTTGTTATGACATTTCTTTTTGGATGGTCGATAGCCTCAGCAGGAGTTATTACCCCTTCCTCTATCAAATCATTTACCAACGAATGGTCTTTGGTTTGGAATATAATCCCTTCCTCCTTACGTATCTGATAAATACGACTATCGCCTAGATGTGCCAGCAACATTCCCTCGCTGGTTTTCGCCATAAAGGCAAGAGTTGTAGCCATGGTTGGGCATATCGCTCTATTATTATATAAGGTATAATAGGCATGTTCTACGAGCTGCAATATATCTTCTGCCTTCAGTTCCGAACAACTTTCGTTAGCCAGATACCCTTCTATTGATTGACATACAAGTTTGCTTGCCACCTCCCCATGGTCTCTTCCCCCCACGCCATCACAAACCACGAAATACGAAGTTTGCTTGTTGGCATCTACAGGACATAAGCAATCCTCTTGGCTTTCTCGATTGCCAAGCTGGGAGAATGAACAGGGCTTAGTTATAGAAATTATCATAATTGTTTCTCCTTCCAATAACGCAAAGCCATAAACCACTAAAATTCAACAACTTGCTTATCGCTAAGCTTTCCTTTTTGTGGAGAAACCAAAATGTCCTCATTGATATGATTATTAAATGACAAGGAAATTGTACGAAAGCCTTTTCGGGTTATCTCAATTGTATCTCCCAACTTTACCATGAGGGCACAAGATTCAGCTCTTTTGATTTCTTTAGATTCGCCCGATTGCTTGTTCACGACTGCAAATATATTTTTCTCATCCACTCCCCGAATTCTTATTACGACATTATATATTCTTTCATCGTCATAAGGAACTAGCTCTATTCTGCAAGGTGATTGACCTTGTAGATGACCTTTCCGAATTTTATATTTAGGGCATACTATCGTGAACACATCTTCGATGTTGCTATAACTAGAGAATTGCGCAATACCTTGACTATTGGTTTCTTTTTCTTCACCATATATTTTTCGCTTATACTCTTCACTATTACAAGGCATCCTAACCTTGTAAGGTTCATATTTTTTCAAATTCTTATATATCAAAGTTCCTGGTAATGGTAGTTTTGTAACAGAGTCTATTACTTCGAATCGAGGCTGAAGCGTTTGGGGCAGCATTGTAATATAGAATGTAGTATTCTTTGAATCAGAAACATTAACAGTTGCAGTTTGGTATCCATAACATTCTATTGTCAACTTGTCACCGACAGCTGCAGGAATTGGTATTTTATACTGCCCTTTATTATCCAACCAGGAATCAGAACCTTTGTTAGCATCTACCACATATTCGTAAGAACTGCCATTTTTATTTACATAAGCCTTTAACCCTTTCAAAGGGCTTGGGTATCCGCCAAACAATGTTGTCTTTAAGCTACTCTCTACTATTACATTATACATCCGAGTTTGCTTTTGGGAATACTTTTGACCAGTAGCATTATTAGGTTTAGCCAAAGTAAGTATATACGTTTTTCCACTTTCCAGCTTTCCTATTCCATAATCATAGAAATTTATCATGATTGGCGTATAGTCTTTATGCGAAATACGTAACATAGAATTACCTTGTGGCATATATACCCAATATTCCCCTAACTTCGGTATCACATTTCCCATGACATTACCCTCAAACTGTACTCCATCAAGAGCTATTCCGACCTTTATCAAAGCACAATTTCTATCATTTTCATCTAGCCTTGCAGGAGTTACTGCCGATAAGTCACCCTCAGAAATGGCGAAAGATTCAACCTTCAGCTTTTGAGCAAAGCTTGATGGTATTAAGAATAAAAATAAAATAATTATCAACAAATATCGTCTCATAAGTCTTTATTTTAAATTATTCAGAAAGGGCTAAGCGAAACCCACTGAATGCATCTTTATAATTAGATTCTGCAAACATACGATAAGATAAATAGCAAATCCTAATATCAAAAAAATAGTTTCCACCACGAAGTACGTGCTTAGTACCAGCAGAAGAGCCAAGAGGATTAATTTGAGAATCATTCTGATATTGTCCCCACAAATCTTGACACCACTCCGAAACATTCCCTCCCATATCAAAAATACCTAATTCGTTCGCCTGTTTAGTGCCAACAGGATGTCTTTTATTTGAACTATTACCATCATACCAAGCTACATCCAAAACATTATTACTCCCACTATAAAGGTATCTTTTACTTTTTTTGCCTCCACGAGCAGCATATTCCCATTCCGCTTCGGTTGGTAAACGAAATTTTAATCCTGTTATTTTATTCAGTTTTTCAATAAACTCTTGACAATCATTCCAACTTACATAATTTTTGGGTAACAGGTCTCCATCATTTGTTGAATATTTACTATCCATCACTACATTCCATAAAGCTTGTGTCACTTCATATTTACCTATATAATAATCTTCTGTCAACAAAACCTCATGTGCAGGAAGTTCAATTTTGTAAGGTTCTTTTACCTCTTTTGTTGCCCCCATCATAAACGTACCAGCCTCAACCTTTATCATCTCTATGTTAATGCCATCTTTTACTGGAATTGAAATAGAATTTGCCGTTTCAGATTCTTTCTTTTTATTCTCTATTAAAGTTATTTGTTCTTTATGTCCTGCGGTTAGTTCTACTTGCTTAGATTGCCACCCAACATATAATACAGTTATAGTTACTGTTGGTGATTTAGCATCAATAAAGAAGTTTCCTTCCATATCTGTTATCGCCCAATTGTCCGTCCCATTTTCTTTAATTGCGGCACCAATAATTGGCTCACCATTAACATCTACAACCTTGCCAAAGAATTTTACATTTTGCGAATTGACAGAATTTTGATTTGTAGCTTCCTTACCCATTGTAGATGCAAGAGCAGTTTTTGCTTCTTTTGACAATGTTATCTGAAGATTACTTGGAGCAGAAGCCTTCAATTTCACCATACCCTCCTCAGATTCATAGCCGTCACAAAATACAACAAAAGAATGCTGACCTATAGGAAAATTTGCCATTGCGACTCCATCACTACCCTTTATTCGTTTATTATCCACTAGAACCGTAGCTTCTATTGGAGTATATTTAATCGTAAGAGTTTGTGTTTGGCTGGATTGAATTCCACCGGAAACAGTTAGCATTAATTCATAAGTTCTATTACTCTCCAACTTCTCCATGCTATAGTTTGCAAATGTAACAATTATCGGAGGATAATATGGATGCTTAACTTTCAGCATACGGCTGCCTTGTGGCATATATACCCAATATTCACCCACATTATTTACAACCTGCCCTACAACATTCCCTTCAAATTGCACACCTTGCAATCCAATGCCTACTTTCACCAATGCACAATTCTTGTCGTTCAAATCTTTGCGAGATTGAATTTGGGCAGAAAGGTCGCTTTCTGCAATTCCAAAGGATTTTACATGTAATTCCTGTGAACAAACCGAAATGGAAAAAAGCAATAATACAAAGAATGTAAATGCTTTCATTATTTTCCCTACTATAAAAGTAATATATTTCATTCTTTAGCTAAACATTTTTACTAACAAACAACATACAAAGAAAAACAAAGCCACGATTAGGCAAAGTATCTTTGCGAACCAAAGTCCCCATTCTACTTTTATTATCGCTTTCGGAAAATCTGTTGCAACATATTCAGTTCTTTTAGGACTGGCCACATATGATAATGGCTTTTTAAGCCTGTAACTTGCATACAATAGATTCACAATAACATTCAGAATCAAATGAGTAAGTTCTAAAAGTATAACCAACAAGCAAGATATTATTATGACTTGTGCATAATGATTATGCAACAACTCATCCAACTTATACTCACCTTTTTCAACCAATAGCCAAATCAGTCCTAACCCTGTAATTGCCAAATATCTAATATAAGTCGATATTCTGTCAGAAAACAAGACCGCATTTTTCATACGTTCGTTATATTTTTTCCGAATATCTTGAATATTATTTATCATTTGCATATTGCACCCCCCTACCCCTTATCGTTACAATTGGCAAGAACTCTAAGGAACAATAATAACCCCTTTACATTTTACATTATCTTTCAAAGAATCCATTGGGACTTTACCACTTTCATCTTCATCACCACGACTTTGTAGTTTTTCCCGACTATAACGCACTTTTTCCAAAGCATGGCCAAAGTCGTTATTTCTAAACTGATGCAGAGTCAATGCTTTAATTCTTTTTCTAGAAACAGGCAGAAATTTATAATTATGTCTCATCTTTGCTTAAAAAAGTCTCTTATTAATTATATTTTCAAACATCTTGAATTCTAATTCTCCCTATTATTCTGTGAGAACCAAACGAAAGCCAATATCATCAGACTTAACAATAGCCCCCGTTGCATTACGACTTTTCACACTGCAAAATTGACTGCCTGTAAAAAACCACCGCCAACTGCCACCTCGCAAAACTCGTCTTGCTCCATCTACAGGACCTTTTGGATCTACTGACGCAGAACTAGAATAATCTCCGTACCAATCTTCACACCATTCATATACATTGCCTGACATATCATAAAGCCCTAATTCATTCGGTCGTTTCATTCCTACTTCATGAACTTTCCCATCTTTCCAACCAACATCATCAAATTTACTACTACCACTATACATATAATCCTTACTATTTTTTCCGCCAATAGCAGCATATTCCCACTCCGCTTCTGTAGGAAGACGAAACTGGCAGTTTGTAATCTCATTAAGTTTAGATATAAATTTTTGGCAATCATTCCAACTTACCATTCCCACAGGATATTTAACACCTTTATTTTTGGAAGGGTTCGTACCCATTATCACTTGCCACAGGGCTTGAGTTACCTCATATTTTCCAATATAGTAGTTTCTTGTCAATGTTACTTTATGAACTGGTTTTTCTTTGTTTCCATCCTCTTCCACCTTAGAAGTAGCCCCCATCATAAACGTTCCTGCCTCAACTTTCACCATTTCAATACTAATACCGTCCTTTACAGGAATCGTTATCGTATTACCAGAAATTTTACTGGAGCTACTAGCAGAAGTTGGCCTTTGTTGCACTGTTGTTTGAGCTATAGGTTCAGTAGGTTGTACCATATTACCATTCTGATTCAGCACCAACACATAAGTCCTATTACCCTCCAACTTCTCCACGCCAAAATCTGCAAAAGTAACCATGACAGGCAGAAAATTCTTGGTTATCACTTTTATCTGTCGTGAATTCTGAGGCATGTAAACCCACACTTCATTATTGTGCTTATCCAATGGCGAAACCACATTGCCTTCCACATCCAAGACTTCACCGACAAACTGCACTTTGACCAAGGCACAGTTTTTGTCATTCGTATCCTTGCGAGGTTGAAGTTGTGCCGTCAAATCAGAGGAAGCCAACTCAAACTCAGGAATTAGCTTTTGAGCCGATACAGAAAAGGCTTCAAGCACCAACAACATAAAAAGCAGAAATCGGCTCTTCATTTTCTGTTTATACCAAACATTACATTCATTATCTTACAAACGACTCCACCTTTACTCCATCTTGAAAAAGAGCGCCATTTTGCAAAACACCATTCTCGCAGTAGCCGTCAATATAATCACCAGCTTGAGGAACCGTAGAGCAACCTGCCACCGCATGGGAACTACGGAATGTCATTCTTCCATTGCCATGTGGCTTGCCATTGAGAACACCACCTGTCCATGTAGCATAACCTAGATTTACAGTTCCAGACTTTGCCGTTTCTTTCTTTGCAGGATTTACTGAAGTTGGGCCTCCATCAACATCTACAGGTTTAACCACCTTACCAGAGGTCTTGGCAGATTGCTTTTCAACTTGCGAATTATCCCTTTTTGGAGATTCAACATTTTCCTTAACCGTAAACTTAGCGATGTGTACTGTATCTTGGGATACGGAATCCGTCTTTACATCTTGCTGAGCTACCTCCGAAGACTTGCCCTTATCACCGAAATGGTTCTTAGCATACCAACCGATGCCACCCACCAACAAGAGTCCGATGACAAGAGCAGCAACCTTTCCGATAGGCAGCGAACTGGAAGAGCTAGGAATAACTGGGTCTGTAACGATAGGTTCACCAGCAGTCATACCGACACCAGAGCCCATCTGCGATTTGCCTTGCTGCAATATCTTCTGAAAATCAAGAATGGTTTGCGGATGGCAAAGGCTATCCTTCTGCATTCCACAGATAATAGCATCCATCGCATTCTGCGAGATGTTTTCAGGCAAAGCTCGATATATCTTATGAACGCTCTGCTCCGAGGCATCATTTGGCTCCTTGCCTGTTACCATATATAATAAGGTGGCGGCTAGCGAATAAATATCCAACGAAGGTTGGAACTCCGAAACAGGTTGCCTCAGTTCCATAGGAGAATAGCCTTTGGAATATCCACCAATCCCTTTGTTTCTCTTTGGCTTTCCGTTCTCGAAATACACAGCCTGACCGAAGTCTATCAGCATTGGCTTTATCAACGCTCCCTCACACACCATCATGATGTTATCTGGTTTGATGTCCAAGTGCAAGATATGATGGTTATGGAGATAAGAGAGCGCACCCGATATAGCGCCGACGATTCCCCGAGCTTGGCTCTCAGACAAACAACCACCTTGTTCGGAAACATATTGATAAAGCGATACTTTGCCAAGATATGCCATCACATAATAAACCGTGTTGTTCTGTTCAAAGACCTCGTTCACTGGCACAATATTGGCATGTTTCAAGGCATGAAGTATCTCTGCCTCTTCTCGGAAATCTTGCTTCGCCTGCTTGAATAGCTGTTGGTTCTCTTGTGCCACCTGTACGTTCCCATTGGCATCCCTAGAACAAATCTTGCCCATGAAGAATTCCTTGATGGTAAATGTAGCAACCTGAGAAATGTTGCCTACCATAATCTGCGCCTTGGCTAGGTAAGTGATGCCAAAACCACCCTGATGTAGTTGTTTATCTATCGTATATGTCGTTGCTCCTTTCAGAACGGAGCCTATTGCTAATGCGTTCTCTATCATAACTTATTTATTTGTAAGACAAAAGTGAGTTTTACCTAATATGAATTCTTGGTCTAACTGGATGTAAACCGACGTACCTACAGGTATCATCTTTCCTGAAAGATAAACAGGATTCTTGGAGCGATTAACGGTCAGGAGGTATTTGTAGGAATGTCCCACTGCCTCGACAAGAATCGTTACAGAGCGATGGCTAATAGTCCTATCTCCCTCTATCATAATATCAGAAGGAGAAGACGAGTCATACATGCCTATCGTATTGGAACCCAACTGCAAACCATAATATTTGTCTTTGTTGTAGAAGTGCCTCTTTTTCTGCAAGAGCCTGGCTACCACACCCGAAGGAGTTCCATTGGTAGGAATAATAGGGTCTGTTGCAGGATGGGATGACTTTTCCGAGTTTCCATCCATACCCATTCGAATTTGCTTCTCGGTGATTTTCACGCCAAACGTTTGTCCACATTCTAGATGAGGACATTTTACCTTGACCAAGCCTCCCTGTCCTGGCGAATAAAACTTCACCACTTGTCCACATTTGGGGCATTTTGTCGCAATGACTGGTTTCTTATTTTCTTCCATCGCTATTTTTACCAACTCATTAACACATTATTATATAGTGCCTTTGATGTCACCAATTGAGGATGCTGTCTCTTGTTATGCAGCTGTACATCTTTATGAATATACTTGAAAAGTTCGATGGCGGTAATGTTCTTGTCGCCATCGCTATCCGCCTTCCCACGCAAGCCCTTCATAATACCATTGGTCATCAATCCCGAACCAACCAAAGGACTCTCTGAAGAAGTTTCGCTAGAACGAGAGGATAGATATACGATATACCGAGGATTGCTCTTCATAATGTTTTCCCATGCCTTTTCATTGGCACTGACAAAATTCTTGGAATGCATATTGTTAGCAGCAGTTCCAGAGTAGCAAGCATCAATATAACATACGATATCCTTGGCTGGGCACTGGTCTAGCTCTCGGAACAGCTCATTATACGAGAGCATCTGCGAAGAAGTGGATGCATAAGTACAAATGATGTTCTCCATACCATGCCCACTATAGGAAAATACAATCCTATCATTGGAGGTTGCTATATTTCTTACCTTTCTGATGGCAGCGATGACATTGGCACGAGTAGCATTCTGAGAGGTTAGCAGAACTACAGTCGCTCCCTTCGACTTATATAACGAAGCCAGACTCTTGGCATCCTTGGTAGACTGGGTGAGGTCGTTAGCCGTTCCTTCATAATTAGACACACCAGTAATGATGGCGTATGTTTTCTGTGCAAGCGCAGTTGTTGTCAGCAAAAAAGCAGACAAGCATGTTAGGACTAATCTTTTCATGATGTTTATATGTTTTAAGCGTGAGCCTTGCAACGGCTACACATTTGGTTCTTGAATTCGATTTCCGAAAGAGGCTTCGCACAACAAGGGCAAATCAACTTACCCGAATATTTGCTATTGAAATTCTTCAATTTCGAGTCTTTACCTATATATATGTTGATGAAAGCCTGTAGTATAGTGGTAAACACGGCTGTCACCGCCACTCCATATACCTTCTGATGCAACGGCAACAGCAAGGTGAGCACCAGTCCAATCATCGCCGAGATAAATCCTGGCAAGAACTTCATCATGTTCTTTTTCTGCAATTTGGCATCTATCTCCGTTTTCTCCCTGATTGCCTTGTCATGAATTTCAAGAACATACCGAAACTCCTGTTGATAATTCTTAGGGTCTTCCTCCAAGACATGATGGGCATAGAAAGTGAATCCCATGCTTGTTTGGTCGGCAAGAACGATACGAGTAAACTCGGTAATGTTCACCCTCTTTATCTGGACTAGCTCATCATTCTCATTGATGATGTATGTGCCATTCGTGGAGTTGAGGTCTTCCAAAATCCACTGTCCACTATCCGTAACAGTAATCTTGGCATGTTGCCTACTTACCCTCGAACCATTGATGGCAAACCGCTGGGTTCCCTCTTTTCCAATAATAACTTCTAGCATAATTCATTCTTCTTGATGGTGCTCTTGCTGACCAACTCCTTGTATTTTTTCAACAAAGGCTTTGGAAGTTTAAGCGTTATTGTATTTTTTATGCAATCAGACAAAACGAGGTGCTGTTTCAAAACATTTATGTCGTAGAGAAACCACTGATTGATGATTACACTTCTTCCTAATCTCACAAAAGGACTGACTTCTCCATCTGCATACGAAGCCGATACCAAAGTTTCCACCTTAGAAATGCCAAACGACAGAACGGTTGTCATACCACCAATGTAGCATATCTTGGTGTAATTGCCATCAGCCATAATATATGCTATGTTATCAACAAATAGCATGATCATTTCGTCTCGATTGTTGAGACAAATCTTTTTCATAAGCTACACATTATTATATATTACTATTTTATCTTTTCCAGCAACCCTGTCGGCACATACGCCGTACTCACCAAACAAACGCCTTTCACCTCGACAACTACCCTCTGCTGTCCGCCGAGCCTAGCCACCCTACCGACCACCCCCTTAAACTCGCCGCCAGTCACCTTCACCAAGTCGCCACTCTTGAAGTGGCACTGGTCTTCGCTCACCACCTTCACCTTATCTATATCCACACTCGTTACCTTGATGAAATTCATCATGGCAGCATAGGGGATGGTGAGAGGTGGATTCTTGCCCGCCTCATCTTGCTTGAAATGATCATAATAAGGATTGAGAAAATTCAAATCGTCGTTATTGAGTATTTGGGAGATTGTTTCTAGAGTGGCATACACAAAGAGGAAATTAGGCAGGAAAGGCTCTATCTTGAATCGTCGCTTTCCTTTGACAATCTTCGCAACGTGCCGCAAAGGGAGATAGCATTCGGCATCTATTCTATTACCGTCGGGGCTATTTCGTTTGCTCAGAATATAATCGTAGGCTTTCTTCTCACGATGGTAAGTGGCTCGCAACACGTACCATTTCTTCATTGGGTTTGGAGCATATCTTACCGACACCTCATTTTGTGTATTATTGAGGGGGACATCGGAGGTAAGTCCGACGTGGGGAGAAACTTTTCTACCTCCATCGGGTGCCACATTAATCAATGTTGACATGGTATTTTCCTAGTTTCTTAGAAAAATCCTCAAAAACGAACGGACACAAAAAGAGCGCGGAGCCAGTCTGCTGCCCGTCCCACGCTATTAAGGCCTTCGCATTGCCCTGTCTGTCGAAACGAACAACGCTGGAAGCCCCACGCCGATGTAAGTATATAGTACCACCTATCAACTCATTGCTAAATGCTATGAGCCAATAAGGGTTGTATATATGATACATCCCAAGGGGCGTCCCCGTTGCTTTGTTCTTGACAGACATTTGGAAGTTGCGAAGTTCTAATAGCGTCAAAACCAAAGCGTACAGTTACGCCTTTATGTATATATGTCCATCCCACCTTCGCCCTGTTGGAGCTTCCAGTAAGGATATGACACCGCAAAAGTAACAATTATTATCGAAACAACAAAACTTTTAGCGAAAAAGTTTCGAAAAAAGTTATGTGAGGGGACACAATCGTAAAAAGGAGAGCTATTTGTGGAACATGATTCTTCCAACAAAAGGGATGAGGCTATAATGATATTTAGAAAGAAGTACGCAAGCGATAAAGAACCAACAAATACACGCACGTATAAATCTTTTTTCTCGAAAAAAGTATCAAAGTCTCATTATTGGGTATAAAATAAGACTTATTTCTTTAATACACAACACCTTAACATAAATGAGACTTCTCTGAAAATGAAGGGAGAAGTATCATCGAAGTATCATAAATTAGCGAGAAGTATCATGATTTCTTGCTTGCATCGAAAAAAAAATGCTTTATGAAGTGATAATAATAGCATTTATAAGGCAATAAACAGGATGTTTTTGCGTTTAGTAAAACAGAATGTTTTATTCTTAATACTTAAGAAACATGGATGAAAAGGAATTACTGAAAAAGGCTTTTGAGTACGGAAACGTACCTAGCAACATCACCTACTGTTTCACCGAACCATGTCCGATGAAAAACAAATGTATCCACTATCTATCCGGTCTCTATAAAAACGAGAAGACTGATAGAGGGGATGCCATTTTCCCAAATGCCCTGAAAAACGGGAATTGCAAGTACTTCGCTCCACTGCGTGTCGTGAAAATGGCATGGGGATTCGACAAACTCTTTGCCGAAATGAAAGTGAAAGACGCTCCTGCACTGCGCGCCGAAATGAGAGACTACCTCGGCAGCAAAGGACAATACTACCGTTACAAACTGGGACAACTGAAACTCCTGCCGGAACAACAGGCATATATCAAACAGCTCTTCGCCAGATACGGATATAAAGATGTTGAATTCGACCATTTCTCAGAAGAGATTGATTTCACTAAAAGCTAATCTTTTTCTCTGCCCTCCAGATGTTCCAGCCATGCCATTTAAGCGGTCCCACAGAGAACACGTGACGGGCTACCGGTGAACACGTGACGGGCTACTGGAGAACAAGTGACGGGCAGCCATTGCCCGTACAACGGGAAACGAGTGCCCAATTTATCGACCAAACTTTGGGCAACGTTGATAAAATTTTATAATTTATAGTTAACAGTTTATGGTTAATTGTTAACAAACAAACATCCTAATCAATATATTCAATGAAGGTAACAATCGTTCATACAAACAACAAGAAGCAGCTCCTCGTCAGCACAAAGACGATGGAGAAGTTGCTGCAACGTATCGCAAAAGATGACAGCAGACTTACTGTTACCCATTTCCGCGAATACGTGACCTATATGGAAAGCGGCTACGAGTATTACAAGGATATGCCAACATGGATGCACATCTACCCCGCTGCTGAATTCGCCAAAGACGAAAACAACAACCTGAAGATGAAGGCGTGCAATGGTATCCTGCTGTTGAAATTCGGAAACATCACGGATGCGGACGGTGTGGAGGGCGTGAAGCGCTCGGTTGCCATGCTGCCTTCTACCTTTGCTGCGCTGGAAGGTGCTGATGGTAAGTCGGTTATCGTACTGGTGAAATTCAGCAATAAAGATGACTTGCTGCCTGCTGAGGAGGCGGATGCCGAACGACTGTACCGCATCGCTTACCAGCAGATTTTGCCTGTATATCAGGCGATTGCCAAGGCTTCGGTGCTCACAGACGGACCGAAACCTTCTATTGAAGCTGGCTCAAACCTGTCTTTTGAGCCTTCGATGCACAACAGTTTTATGATGACGCTCGATGCGAAACCTTATTTCAACAATAAGGCGGTAGCGATGAAGATTGACAGCAACATGCGCCCTCAGAATCAGGCTTTCAACACGGAAGATAATCAGCAGATGATTCCTGGTTCCGATACTTCGGAAGAAGAAAAGAAAGTTGACAAGAACAGCGTTCGCGAGAATATCATGAGCATGATGCAGCTGCTGAAAAGTAAATATAACTTCAGATACAACACGGTGATGAAATTCGTGGAATACATGCCGAAGGAGAAGGGGTGGTATGGTTTCCAGCCCGTAGATCCGAGAGTGCAGAAGCGCATGACGCTGGAGGTGCAGCTCGCTGATATCCGAGTGAGCATCAAGGATGTCAGGAATTTTCTGGAGTCTGATTATATCAAGAATTATAATCCGATAGATGAATATCTCTTCCAATGCTACGACAAATGGGACGGGAAGGACCATATACGTGCCTTGGCTCGTACGGTTCCTACCAACAATCCTTACTGGGCAGACTGGTTCTACACCTGGTTTCTGGGCATGGTTGACCAGTGGCGCGGCTTTACCCATCGCCAGTATGGCAACTCGGTGGCTCCGCTTCTCATTTCCAAGCAGGGTTACAACAAGAGTACTTTCTGTCGCCGGCTGTTACCGCCGGAACTGCAATGGGGATATAGCGATAATCTGATTCTGTCAGAAAAACGTCAGGTTTATCAGGCGATGGCGCAGTTTATGGTCATCAATCTTGATGAGTTCAACCAGATTTCGCCACAGGTGCAGCAGGGATTTCTGAAGAATCTCATCCAGTTGCCTACGCTGAAATACAAGCCTCCGTATGGCAGTCATGTCATGGAATTTCCTCGTCTCGCCTCGTTCATCGCCACGAGCAACATGACGGATATTCTCACCGACCCATCCGGCAACAGAAGGTTCATAGGCGTGGAACTGACGGGACCGATCGATGTGAGTGTGCGTCCGAACTATCAGCAGCTTTTCGCCCAGGCGCTGACCGCCCTGCACAATGGCGAAAAGAGTTATTTTGATGCTGAACAGGTGAAGTTGATCATGAAGAACAACTGCCAGTTTGAGGTGGCTGAGCCGATAGACCAGTATTTCAAGCTCTATTTTGATTTGGTTGAGAATGAGAAAGAGGGTGAATATCTGACTGCCGCCGAGATTTTCGACTATCTGAAAAAGCAGATAGGTTCATCGCTCAAGGTGAACAGTTTGATGGGATTCGGCAGAAAACTGGCGAATATGAGTGAGTTAAAACATAAGAGATTTGCAGATGGAATGAAGTATCTTGTAAAGAAAAAGTGAAACAATGATACTTCTATGATACATGAATGAGACTTCTCGGCACCAGAACCAAGAAGTCTCATTTCTTTTATCTCATTATCTATCAAGTCTTTAAGTCGATATTTTCAATAGAAAATGAGACTTTGAGACTTTTTCTCAAAAAAAACTTTTTCACGTAAGAAAGAAAGCTTTTGCCCTTACAGGGCGACAGGCTTGTATCCATCATTACCCAGGGTGTTGCCCTGGGCTAAGAGCTTCTGCCCTTTCAGGGCGTGTGAGGTTTACATCAGAAAATGCTTATTCTTTAAATAGCATAAAGGAAGGTACGGATGAACCAGTAGCAAACGATACCTGCGATGTAACCTACAAAAGCAATCCAGGAGATGTGCTTCATATACCAGCCGAAGGTAATCTTCTCCAAGCCCATTACTACCACACCAGCGGCACTACCGATAATCAGCATTGAACCACCGACACCGGCACAGTAGGCGAGCAACTGCCAAAAGACACCATCCACAGCCATATCACCAGCGGCTGCCACAGGATACATTCCCATACAGCCGGCTACCAGAGGCACATTATCAACAATACTTGAAAGCACACCGATGATACCAGTTACGAGGTAGTGGTTGCCATCGAATACGACGTTCAAGCCCTGACCCAAAGCAGTCAACACGCCAATCTCAGCCAGGCAGGATACTGCCATCAGAATACCGAGGAAGAAGAGAATGGTACTCATATCAACACGAGAAAGCAACTTGGTTACTCGCTTCTGAGTGCCCTCGGCATCAGCTCCACGATGCAAACCGCGATAGAAAATTTCGGTAGCAGTCCAGAGAACGCCCAATACCAGAAGGATTCCTACGAATGGAGGCAAGTGGGTGATACTCTTGAAGATTGGAACGAAAATCAAACCGCCTACTCCCAACCAGAACACAGCCTTGCGCTGACCTTCGGTGAAATCGCTGACCGATGCATTCTGCTGGGCAGAAACCTCAGGCATCACGAGTTCGCCCTTCAACATAGTCTGAAGGATGAGGGCTGGAATCACCATGGAAACCACAGACGGGATGAAAATTTCGGCGATAACGCCGGCTGCAGTAATCAGTCCCTTGTTCCAGAGCATGATGGTGGTAACGTCGCCGATTGGTGAGAAGGCACCACCCGAATTGGCAGCGATGATGACGAGGGATGCATAAACCATGCGATCCTTGTGGTCGGTGACGAGCTTTCGGAGAATCATGATCATCACGATACTGGTGGTCAGATTGTCGAGGATGGCAGAGAGGAAGAAGGTAAGGATAGCGATACGCCAGAGGAGCGCACGCTTCGACTTGGTCTTCATCACCTTGCGAACCCAGTTGAATCCGCCGTTCTGGTCAACGATTTCCACGATGGTCATTGCACCCATCAGGAAGAAGAGTGTTGTGGCGGTATCGCCCAGATGTTCCTGGATGATTCCGGTCACCTTCTCCACCATCCCAGCAGCGCCGCCTGAATAATCAGGGTGCATCAACTGGAGATACTGCATTGGATCCATCATGTAGAGGGTCCAACAACCTACCAACATCAACAGGGCAATTGCTGCCTTGTTTACCTTTGTCAAGCTTTCGGTAGCTATGAGTGCATAGCCGAGCACGAAAACGACAATAATAGAAATTGTAAGTGTAGTCATTACTTTTTATTTATTATTAGATATTCTTTTTTCCTTTATATATGATTTGGTACCCACAATTGCCAAACGGCTGCAAAGATACAAAAAGAAAAGCAATAACCACACGATTCCTTATTATAATTGTATGAAATCGTTTACTTACTTACAGTTTTAACCTAATAATAACCGATTTCGCCCAGTATGGTTGAGGCATTTCGTTGTTTAACACATGCTTGTTGAATTTTGGGAACCCGAAAATGACATCAGTATAACTAGTAAAAAGTTGATTAGTAATAAAGTTCTTACTAAGACACTTCTTACTTTAAAAATTACTACTATCTCTGCATTACATAAAACATGTAACATAAAACATGGAATAGCTATAAAACGTTATGGAACAGCTGAATAACCCATTTGTTATCTACGGATATAAGGGAGCTGAATACTTCTGCGACCGCAAGAAAGAGACGGAAGTCATCATGAAGGCTTTGCAGAATGAGCGTAACATCGTCCTCATCTCTCCCCTCATCAACGCCAAATTCTCTGAAACAGTTTACTTATTTACAGTTTTAACCTAATAATAACAGATTTTCTTTGCGCATCTAACTGATTATTCTTACTTTTGCACATCATTAAGTAGTTTTTTAAAGCATCATCAATATGAAACATCATCATTATATGAAATATCTGTTTGTGCTATTCCTCTTCCTTTCTACCAGTCTCATGGCACAGAACAAGGAAGAGAAGATGCCTGGACATATCACAAAAATACAGAAACTGGAGGATGTGAACGTAACAGGGAACCGTCCTCACTTCATCAGACTTAAGGGATATTATCGCAGTTACCAGACCAACGACTCTGTAATGAAATACTTCAACGACGGCATCGTGGAGTATTACATCAACCTGAAGAATGGAAAGACGGATCTCAATGCCTATTCCAAAAGAAATCTTCACAACAGCCGACTCGTTTCCGAAGACAAAAAGCGAGCATTCATGGTCAGCGACAAAGGAACCTTCCGACCTTGGCCGGAAGAGAAGACACTTATTGAGCAATATCGAAAGAAATATCAGCTGAAAGATTCACTGGGCTCTCAACTCGTCCTGCTCAATCAGCAGACAATAGGCAGTATTCAAACGGACAGCAGCCGGAATATTTGTCAGATAGAAATCAACCAGCTTCCTACCTACAAGAATCTGACACACCAGCTTTTCGGTTATACCCAGACAGACATCTACGACCATGTGGTGGAAACCTACCAGATAAGTCCTGAAGATTACTATTCCTTCAAGGACCTGCTCTTCCAGAAATCTGACAACAGCTATCTTTTCTCTCATAAGAAAGACAAGCAGCAGCAACTCATCCATGTGATTACCGAGCTATATATCACGGAAAAGGAGTATGTAGAAAAGAAGCAATCCATCAAACCGGATTCTTCTACTCCCAAAGAATCAGCTGCCGCCATTACCGATTTCTGCATCAGAAACAAGATACCTTCCTTGCCTGAAGCAACAGAGCAGGAGATGCAGCAGTTGACTCCCTATAATCCTGCAAACATGAAAGAAATAAAGGAGTAAGGGAACTATACAAAAAATCCGAAACAGATAGCTGCCAATGCTTCTGTTTCGGATTTTTTGTATTCTTTCTTATTCTTCCCTGATTATCCAATCACCAATCGTACGCTGACTACTATCGAAATTTACACCTATTTTAAACAGGCGCTTACCATCTGCAGAATATGGAATCAGATATCCCTTTTCATCAATCTGTCTAATAGCTTCTTCGGCAGAACCATCATACTTCAGTTCAAAAACAAACACGGCATCAGGCATATACACCACGGCATCAGCCCTGCCTATCGCACTGTTCTCCTCTACCCTCATGTAGGCACCCATCAGGTTGAAGATAAGATAGAACACCGTCTGGAAATCCCGTTCGTTCTTATTACTCAAGCGGTTGGAGATACTGGCAAGATAGGCCTTCAGGCGCACCATCGCTCCCTCAACATCAGCATCATAGAGCTTTTCCAGGAAATCACCTACCAGACTGTTGTTATCCAGCGATATTGGCGAAAGATAGTTGGGCGCAAGACTCTTGAGCATACCCGTCTTAACCTCCTTGTTAGGATATTCCAGCGTATAACGATGCAATATCGGATTATACTTCTTGATGGTGAGGTAACCGCTCTGATAGAGCAGCGGAAGTGCAGAGGTCACCAGTTCGGGCGAAACATCAAAGTCATCTATATCACATGACTTTTTCTCTATATCCATCACGTTGACATGGTACTTCTGCAACATTTTGATAAGATAAGTTGGCGTTCCAGAACCAAACCAGTAAGGGGCAATTTTTTGGGCGTTCAAGGCCTTTACCAAACTGAACGGATTAAAGACATCCTCTGATTTCTCACTGAAATGATAGCCGTCATAGTATCTTGTCAACTCAGCCAGACATTCCTCGTACGTCATGCCAAGAGCTTCACCAAGAGCCTCTATATCCGGTTTCATCTGCGTACAAAGTTCAGCCTTACTGATACCACAGATAGCCGAATACTGGTCGAACATGCTGATATTATCGAGGTTGTTGAGTTCGCTGAAGATACTGAGCTGAGAGAACTTAGTAATACCCGTAATGAAGGTAAACTCCAGATATGGGTCGAGCTTTTTTAAAGGACTATAGAAGTTCTGCATAATGAGACGCAACTGCTTGAGTACATCCTTCTCATGCACAACATCCAGCAATGGGGCATCATATTCATCAATAATGACCACCACCTTTTCGCCAGTCTGCTTGTAAGCTCGCTTTACGATTCCATCCAATCGGTCGTTTGGATACAATTCATCATCATCCCTGCCATAGAGCTTCTCGTATGGTTTCAGCTGCAAGTCGAGATAATGCTTCAAGCCTTCCTCATCAAAATGCTTGGCACCGCTCAGGTCGAAGTGGAGCACAGGATGCTTCACCCAATCTTTCTCGTAATCATCAATGGCCAATCCCTCGAAAAGTTCCTTTCTTCCCTCAAAATAAGCCTGAAGGGTAGAGGCAAAGAGCGACTTGCCGAATCGTCTTGGACGACTCAGAAAGACATACGACATCTGCTTTTCCCTGAAATCCACAATATATTTGGTCTTATCTATATAGAGATAGCCATTCTCGCGGATTTTTTCAAATGTCTGAATTCCTACAGGATATTTATTTACTATTTTTGCCATATTCCTACATGCTTTACGTTTTGCGCTGCTAAGTTACGAAGAAATTCTGAATTAGCCAAGCATATTCTAAAAATTATTAGGAAAAGAAGTGGCAATAGTTACATAAAAAGTAAGCGTGTGGGGGAGACTTACTGAAGATGCTTTGCTGATATGCCATAAAGAGAAACGCCCAAGGTTACTGGCAAATTCTTTTTCCTATCTGTACACAGATTTCTTACGCAGCCCTTCTTGAAATAAGCAGGAAAATGAATTTCGCCATTACCGCTACTTGCCATAACAGCTACACCTATATAATATTTATGATTGCGCTCCAGCTTCAACGGTTCTTCTATCCAAACAGATAAATCCTTCTTATCAGAAATTTCAGATAATCGGACGTACAAAGGTCGATGCTGTACAGGCACAAAATTTGTTCCCTTTACTTCATAAATGATTAAACGAATTGTGCATGAAGCAAAAGTACATTTTTGCACTCGCAATTTGGCTGTTTTCACATAATAGTCTTTATTTACAACAAATAAGGGGCCCGTTTCATATTTCGTGTTTCTAACGTTATGAAATGCAACATCACCTGGTGCCCGAACTCCCTTTCCAAGAATACTTTCCTGCTTTTTACCGGAAACAACAGTTACATCAGACAAATCACAGGTCTTTTCTTTCAACGTAAGTTGCAGCGAAGTCTTTTTACTATATACATCATAAGGTATTTTACTGGTCTGATAACTGATATGACTAATCACAAGTTCCTGTTTCATACCATCGAGCACCACCAGAGAGAAATTTCCTTCCTAGTCAGATACTGCATATATACTATCTACATATACGCTAGCGAATTCAACGTTCTTACCAAATTCATCTACTATATGTCCTTTTATAGTCATATTTGCAGCAATACATGCCAAAGAAAAGAACTCGCAGACAATCAGAAAAAATATAAATCTCCTCATATTCATAGCTTTAAAATTTTATGTTTATATGTATAGCATCGTCCTCCCAATTCTGATATAATCTCAGAATTAGACTTTGCCTCTATACCATATTCCGTAATCATGCTGCAAATATAGTTATTTCTTTATTTATCTCCAAATATCGGGTTAAATATTTAAATATCTTTAGTTATTGCAACAGAATCACCTTCGTAGGTCCTAAGCTATTGGATGACAAGTTCCAGAACGGTTCAAAAAACAGAGAAGCATCTTGAAATATCACTCATATTTTAGTAAAAACTGAATTGTTATTGCAAATTTGAGCCTTACAACAAATAATTTATGGATAAAAAATGCTACCTTTGCAATTAATTTAAAATATAGACAATATGGAACGATTAGATGTATTCAATTGCTCGAACATACTCATAGCGAGTTATTTCACTGATAATCGTGGTTGTGCCCACGAGAACAGGGAGCACACACTGATTTATCTGATTTCCGGTGAACTGGAAATAGAAGAGCGGGGAAAGAAAACCGTTCTTCATCCGGGAGAGTGTGCTTTCATGCGACGCGACAACCGTATGTGGTTGCAGAAAAAAGTAGAGGAGGGAAATCCTTACCGCTCTATTGTGTTGAAATTCTCACGACCTTTCTTAAAGGAATTTTACAAGACACTTAATCGGCAGCAGATTCCCTCTGATTCCAAGCGCGAGAAAGAGAGTTTGCGTGTGTTATCGAGTAACAGACCAGACATCCGTTCCCTGTTTGAATCGGTTATCCCCTATTTCGATGCAGAAGAAAAGCCATCGGAAGATGTACTGAAACTGAAAATGATTGAAGGAGTGTATGTATTGCTCAATACCGACATTAATCTGTATGCTTCGCTGTTCGACTTCGTGGAACCGTGGAAGATTGACATTTTGGACTATTTGAACGAAAACTATATGTGCGACCTTTCTATGAACGAGATTGCAAGCAACACGGGGCGTAGTCTGGCTACTTTCAAACGGGATTTCGCAAAGGTAAGCGATTTGACACCTCAAAAATGGATTATCAAACGTCGCCTTGAAGCTGCCCATGATTTGATAAAATCAGGAAAGAAGGTGACAGAAGCCTGTTTCGACGTGGGCTTCATAAATCTGTCGCATTTCTCCAAAATATACAAGGATGCATATGGAGTTGCCCCATCCATGCAGCATTGAACTTTAGAACAAAACAAATTGAGCCTTGCAGCAAAGTCGCTGTAAGGCTTTCTTTGTACCTTTGCACCCGATATTTAAAAGGTTTTAGCAATGTCAAATTAAAAAAGCGTAATATGAAAACAAAAGTAATTACATTGGTTCTATTATCAATTTTAATGTTCCCAATTATGGCAAAATCACAAGTAAAAATCAAGCAGACCGCCGGACGCGATGCTCTCGGAGAGTTTGCACCGGAGTTTGCACGCCTGAACGACGATGTGCTTTTCGGAGAGGTCTGGAGCCGTAACGACCTGTTATCTCTTCGTGACCGTTCTATTGTTACGGTTGTAGCCCTGATGTCGCAAGGACTAACAGATTCTTCGTTCAAGTACCACCTTGAATCGGCAAAAAAAAACGGAGTGACCAAAACCGAAATGGCAGAAATCCTGACCCATGCCGCATTCTATGCCGGTTGGTCGAAAGCGTGGGCGGCATTTCGCATGGCAAAGGAAGTTTGGACGGACACAACTGACAGTTCCGCTGCTACCTCGCTTGAAGCATATGCACAAACCATTATTTTCCCGGTAGGCAAAACCAACGATGCGTATGCCAAGTATTTCATTGGGCAGAGCTATATAGCCCCGATTGTGACGGATGGTGTACCTGTAGTGAATGTGACCTTTGAGCCGGGTTGCCGCAACAACTGGCACATTCACAAGGCAACCAAAGGCGGCGGTCAGACGCTCATATGCGTTGGTGGCCGCGGCTACTATCAGGTATGGGGCAAAGAACCCGTTGAACTTCGTCCTGGAGATTCGGTATATATTCCCGCAGGTGTGAAACACTGGCACGGAGCCGCACCCGACAGCTGGTTTTCACATCTTGCCATTGAGGTTCCCGGTGAAAAGACATCCAACGAATGGCTTGAACCGGTAAAAGACAACGAATATTCAAAATTGAAATAATATGAAGTTATCAGCATTAATTATCATGGGATTATTCACTTTGGGCAACTCATTGAGTGCGCAGAAGGCAGAAAGAAACAAGGAAATCCAGCAAGAACAATCAAAACAATTGAGATAAACATGAATAATAATAAAAAAATCAGTCGCCGTGGTTTTCTGAAAACCACCGCAGCATTAGGAGCAGCGTTGACCATACAACCTGCCATCAACAAGGTACAGGCGGCAAATGCCGTTCTTGGCGGAACATCCGCATCTTCGACGAGAAACAAGGATATGCAGTACCGCACACTTGGTACAGGCTCAGCTGCATTCGAGGTTTCTGCGCTCGGATTCGGTATGATGGGCATGACCTACAACCGCAGCCAGTATCCCGACAAGAAAACTCGCCAGCGTGTCATCGCAGAAGCGGTTGACCGGGGCGTAACCTTGTTTGACACCGCCATTATTTACGGTCCTCTAAACAACGAGGAATTTGCGGGAGAAGTTCTTGCTCCCTATAAAAACCGTGTTAATGTTACAACTAAGTTCGGGCATGAAGTCGTAGACGGTAAGGGAACGGGGCGTCAGGACAGCCGTCCGGAAACCATTCGCCGTTATTGCGAGGAATCGCTCCGCCGCCTTCGCATTGACTCCATACCTATGTTCTACCAGCATCGTTTCGACCGCCATACGCCAATCGAAGAGGTAGCGCAGTGTATCAGCGATTTGATTAAGGAAGGCAAGGTGCAGCGATGGGGATTGTGCGAAGTCAGCCCGGAGACCATCCGTAAGGCTCATGCTGTGCAACCGCTGACCGCCATACAGAGCGAATACCACCTGATGCACCGCTTGGTGGAGGGAAACGGAGTGTTGGATGTTTGCCGTGAACTAGGCATCGGCTTTGTGCCGTACAGCCCTATCAATCGAGGTTTCTTGGGTGGCTGCATCAACGAATACACCGTTTTTGATCCGAACAACGACAACCGTCAGACCCTGCCACGCTTCCAGCCTGAAGCCATACGTGCGAACTACCGTATCGTGAATGTACTACAAGACTTCGGTCGCACACGGGGCATGACCTCTGCACAGGTGGCACTTGGATGGCTGTTGCAGAAAGCCCCGTGGATTGTGCCCATTCCCGGAACAACAAAACTCTCTCATTTGGAAGAAAATCTTCGCACACTTGATTTTACACTCTCTGAAAGTGAATGGAAAGAGTTGGAACAGCGTGTGGCAGCCATTCCGATAGTCGGCGACCGTTATAATGCCGAACAGCAGAAACAAGTAGGACTTTAATATGACATTAAAATAATTTGTCTATGAAATTGCAAGCTATCGCCATAATGACATTCCTGACTTTTATGAATGTCATGGCACAGGAAACAACAAAAACAACAGATATGAACACTTTGGAATTAACACAGGAGTGGGACAAGACCTTCCCGCAGAGTGATAAGGTGGAACACACGAAAATCACGTTCCACAACCGTTACGGCATCACGCTTGCCGCAGACCTTTACAAACCAAAAAATGTACAAGGACATCTGGCTGCTATTGCTGTAAGCGGTCCATACGGAGCGACAAAAGAGCAGGTGTCGGGTCGTTATGCCCAGACTCTTGCCGAGCGTGGTTTTCTGACTATTGCGTTCGACCCTTCTTATTACGGCGAGAGCGGCGGCACACCCCGTTATCTCACATCACCAGAAATCAGCACGGAGGATTTCAGTGCGGCTGTCGATTATCTGACCTCCCGTGAAGATGTCGATTTGGAGCGCATTGGCATACTAGGCATCTGTGGTTGGGGCGGATTTGCTCTCAATGCGGCTGCCAATGACCCGCGAATAAAAGCGACAGTAACATCCACCATGTACGATATGAGCAGGGTGAATGCCAACGGATATTTCGATGCCAACAACAATGCGGACGCCCGCTACGAGCTACGCCGACAACTGAACGACATTCGCACAAAAGCATACCGAACAGGTGAGAATGAACTCGACGGCGGCGTGATTGACCCCGTTCCCGAAGATGCGCCACAATTCGTCAAGGATTACCATGACTATTACAAGACAAAGCGCGGCTATCATCATCGTTCTCCCAACTCCAACAAGGGAATCTCCAAGACCAGCGTGCTTTCATTCATAAATATGCCGCTGCTCACCTATATCGGAGAGATCCGTAGTGCCGTGCTGATGATCCACGGAGAGAAAGCTCATTCCCGCTACTTCAGCGAAGATGCCTACAAACGACTGACCACTGCCAATAAGGAACTACTGATTATTCCGGGAGCGAATCACGTCGATTTGTACGATAACCTCGATGTCATTCCATTCGATAGAATAGAAGATTTCCTCAAAAAGGCTCTTGAAAAGAAATAGCCGGAGGCAAGGTATTGGCAGTTTGGCTGTGTATGGAAACTGGGCTGAAACTCCCGGGAAGACGTTGATAAATGGCTCAAACAGATAGGTATTATCGAATAATAACAAATAATTTAATTTTTAACAATGAGAAGTATTATGAAAAAGTTTCTGTGTCTACTATTTGCCGTTTTTGTAGCGGTGGGGTTGAGCGCCTGCTCTTCCCATGGCAATGAACCTGAAAATCCGGACAACACTGAAAATCCGGACAACCCCGATAAGCCCAATCCTACGGGCAAGACACTGATCGTGTATTACAGCTTCACGAACAATGTACATACCATCGTGACTGATTTGCTAACACAAATAGAGGCAGATGCAGTAAGAATAGAACCAGCCGAAGAAGGTCTTGACTATGCGGCCAACAATTATGCCATCGGAAGTGCACTGATTCAGGCAATCAGGAACAATCCGAACGATGCGGCATCTTATCCTGAAATCAAACCAGTGGAAGTCAACATTGCCGATTACGACAGGATTATCATAGGAGCACCACTTTGGTGGAGCAATATGGCAGCCCCGCTGCAAGCATTCCTTTTCCACCACGGCGATGAAATGAAAGGAAAAGACATCGGTCTGATAGTATCAAGTGCAAGCAGTGGAATCAGCGGAGTCGAGGCAGATGCTAAACGGCTTATCCCGGAAGGTAATTTCCTTGAACCGAGCCTGTGGATACGTTCCTCACAAACTTCCAACTGTCATTCATTAATAGCCGACTGGATTTTACATTTGACAATTTTAAATAAGACAACATTATGACACCATTATTTATCGGCGGGATAGGTATGCAAGAAGTGCTACTGCTCGCGTTGGTTGTGCTGCTGTTTTTCGGCGGCAAGAAAATACCCGAACTGATGAATGGCATCGGTAAAGGCGTGCGCTCATTCAAGGATGGAATGAACAATGTCGAGAAAGAGATAGATGAAATCAAAGATACTGAACGAAAGGAATAACCATATGGCAACCGAAAAGAACACACAATCCTTCTGGGAGCATTTGGACGTGCTACGGACGGCAATCATGAAGATTGCCGCCGTGGCTGTCGTGTTCGGCATTGCGGCGTTCTTCTTCAAGGAGCAACTATTTGATGTCGTGCTTGCCCCGAAAGACGACAAATTCATAACCTATCGACTGCTTAACAGGATAGCAGCATGGGCAGGCGGAAGTATGGACTCATTCTCTATCAGACTTATCAATACAGGATTGGCGCAGCAGTTCATCATTCACATGAAGACGGCATTGTGTGCCGGTGTGTTGTGTGCCTCTCCTTACATACTTTACCAACTGTTCCGGTTTGTTTCTCCCGCACTCTATGACAATGAGCGGCGATATGTCACACGGATAGTCGGAGGTGGCTATGCGATGTTCGCATTAGGTGTAATTGTCTGTTATTTCTTGATTTTCCCGTTGACATTCCGCTACTTGGGAACTTATCAGGTTAGCGGCGATGTGGATAATCTCATCACGCTTGACTCGTATATCTCTACACTTGTAATGATGTGTTTTGCAATGGGTATCGTCTTCGAGATACCTATCCTCTCGTGGCTGTTCTCTAAATTGGGCTTTCTGTCAGCGGATTTCATGCGCAAGTACCATAAACACGCCATTGTGATTATGCTTGCAGTTGCCGCGATTATCACGCCGACTTCGGACGTGTTCACACTTTCGTTGGTGGCATTTCCAATGTGGGTACTCTATGAAGTGAGTATATGGATTGTAAAAAACTCAAAGATGAATGAAGATTCTTTTGCAACATAAAACAATAGTGCCAAAGCCTATGTTCTTAGCTTCGCCTTTTTCAAACTGGCTAATGGTGAAAATGCTCACACCAGCCTTTACAGCCACCTCTTTCTGAGTGAGATTGCTGAACAGACGATATTGCTTGAATCGTCCTCCTAATCAGATATAATCTCAGAATTAGACTTTGCCTCTATACCATATTCCGTAATCATGATGCAAATATAGTTATTTCTTTATTTATCGTCAAATATAGGGTTAAATATTTAAATATCTTTAGTTATTAAAAAGAAAAATCGGTATAAAAAATCCGCACAGCCCAGAGAGCCATGCGGATTCTGATATTTAATAAAGCTAGCAATAATCATGTTCACAGGTTACTTAGCCACCTTGAATACGGCGGCACTAATGCCTGAAGCCTTGATGGCATCGGTCTTCTTGCCTGATTTATATACAACCTTGCCTGTAGAAAGAACAGAAACTGCCTTGCCACCTACAGAGCTGATGTTGAGAGAGGCTGCCTTGGCACCAGGATTCACGATAACAACATACTTCTCATCACCCAAAGTGCGCTCATATACCATCGGATATTCCTGACCCTTCTGGTTCAGGAGCTTCCAATCTCCCTCATTGTCAAGAGCCTTGGCTGAATGACGCAAAGCGGTCAGCTTGCGGGTATATGACAACAGAGAATTCTGATCTCCCTGCTGAGCTTCAACGGTCAACTTTCCGTTTTCCGTATCTACAGGGAAGTAGAGCTTATCAGGGGCACTCGTTGAGAAGCCGGCATTCTTGCCCTTGGTCCACTGCATCGGAGTGCGGGTACCAGAGCGCTCATTGCTACCCTCCTTGTTAGGGAGATTCATCTGATACTTCATACCAATCTCATCACCATAATAGATAAATGGAACACCTGGCATGGTGAGGAAGAAGGTCATCGCCACCTTCAACTGGTCTGGCGTGTTGCGGGTACCGATGTTAGGACGCTGGTAATCGTGGTTGGCAGATGGAACAGCGATGTAGCCGAGATTCTTGGTAGCATTGAAAGCCTTGGTATAGTTCTCGCTAAATTCCTTAAGCGAACCCTTGCCCTGCTTGTCGAAATAGCAGTTCTTATAGCTCTTCTCCCACTTGCCCCATGGAGTCTTGCGGTCGAAGAACAGAGAGGCATAGCCCTTGAGACCGAAATGGATGTAGAAATCGATGTTGAAGCCGGCAGGAATGGCTTGCTGCGGATTAGCCCACTCTGAAATCAGGACGGTCTCAGGATAGTACTTGTCCTTCCATGCACGCATCTCATTCCAGAGTTTGGAAACCTCCTTCTTGTCAGGGTCGTTCTTGATGAGCGATGACGCCATATCAACACGGAATCCATCCACACCCTTATCAAACCAGAAAGCCATGATGTTACGTATTTCCCTGCGAACAGCCTGTGGTCCAGGCGCATCTACGCTCTGCTCCCAAGGATGATTTGGGTCTGGATGAGCAAAGCCATAGTTCAAGGCTGGCTGGCACTCGAAGAAATTCTTCTCATAATACTTGGCACGAGGAGCATTCGCCTCCACATATCTGCCTCGGGTACTAGACTCCGGACTTGCCTCCTGATGACGGGCTTCTATTTCTTTCTTCTCGCTCTCTGGAATATCGTTCATCCAGATATAATAGTCGCTGTAACGCTGGTTAGGATCTTTCTCGGAAGACTCCTTAAACCAGGCACACTTGGTGCTGGAATGTCCTGCCACAAGGTCGAGACAAACCTTCATGCCACGCTTATGGGCCTCATTGACCAAAGTAACCAAATCGGTATTGGTACCGAATCGAGGATCCACCTTGTAGAAATCGATGACATCATAGCCACCATCAAACCATCCCGACTCAAAGATCGGATTGAGCCAGAGGGCGTTCACACCCAGCGACTTGATGTAATCCAACTTGGAAGTGATACCCGGCAAATCGCCAATACCATTGCCATCAGTATCCATATAGGAAGATGGATAAATCTGATAGAAAAGTGCATCACTCAACCAAGCCGGTCCCTTCTTCTGTTCTGCCTGAGCAGAAAGTGTGGTTGCCGCCAAAGCAGCAACCAACAACATTTTATTCATTCTTTTCATGAGCATCATTATTAATTCAAGAAAACTTTCTTTCATAATAACTCAAAATCCTGCATTTTATTGCGCAAGAAGGCTAATTGCGAATCCGCCACCTGCAACGGAGTTCAACTTCAAGACAGACTTGCTGGTTACAGTCTTCTTGGTGATGACATAAGCCTGCGGATTGGTCTTGTAGTTGGCATTCTTTGCATCCTGATAGATGGTAGCCACATACTTCTTGCCCTTCTCGAGGAAATCGAGCTTTACGGTAGACTGATGAGCCTTCATGCCCGTAACGCCACCGACAAACCAGTTATCAGAACCCTTTGCCTTGCGGGCAGCGGTGATATACTCCATTGGTTCTGCCTCCAGATAGATAGACTTGTCCCAATCTACAGCCACATCCTTGATAAACTGGAAGGCATCCATGTGCTTCTCGTAATTCTCAGGGAAATCGGCAGCCATCTGCAACGGACTGTACATCGTTACATAAAGTGCCAACTGACCGCAGATGGTAGAGTTGCAATGAGAACCATTGGCGCAATCCATTTCAAAGATACCCGGTGTATAATCCATCGGACCACCCTGCAGACGGGTGAAAGGCAAGATGGCGGTATGTCCCGGTTTGGTACCTCCGAAAGCCTGATATTCAGTACCGCGAGCACTCTCGTTGCCAATCAGGTTAGGATAAGTGCGGCAGAGACCGGTAGGACGCACAGCCTCATGGGCATTTACCATGATGTGATAATCGGCAGCACGGGTTACGGCATGCAGATAGTGATTGATTTCCAACTGACTGTAGTGATGCTCGCCACGAGGAATGATATTGCCCACATAACCGCTCTTCACTGCATCGTAGCCATAATCCTTCATCAACTGATAAGCTCTGTCCATATACTTCTCGTAGTTCATTACAGAAGAGGAGGTCTCATGATGCATGATGAGCTTCACACCCTTAGAATGCGCATACTCATTGAGCGCCTTGATGTCGAAATCAGGATATGGAGTCAGGAAATCGAATACCTTTTCCTTCATATAGCCACTCCAGTCTTCCCAACCGATGTTCCATCCTTCTACCAGGACTGCATCGAAACCATGGGCTGCAGCGAAGTCGATGTAACGGCGCACATTGGCATTGTTGGCAGAATGTTTGCCCGATGGCTTGGCATGTACATAGTCGGTTCCATCCAACTTCACGGTAGGATAATCATGGGTATAAGCCCACTCTCCCTTACCGGAAATCATCTCCCACCATACACCCACGTACTTTACAGGATGAATCCAGGAGGTATCCTTGATCTTGCAAGGCTCATTGAGATTGAGAATCAGGTTGGAAGACAACACCTTGCGGGCATCATCTGTAATGACCATCGTACGCCAAGGGCTCTTGAACGGAGTCTGCATATATCCCTTCATACCCTGGGCATCAGGGGTAAGCCAAGAGGTAAAGGTCATGGTCTTGTCATTCAGGTTCAGATGCATGGCAGGATAATCCACCAGGGCAGCCTCATGCAGATTGATGTAGATACCATCATCTGTCTTCAACTGGAGTGAGGTCTGTACACCGGTATCCGAAAAGACAGTCTGTGAGAGATTGCTGCTGACAGCAGCATGCAGGGCAGGACGGATGCCCGACAGACGGGTCTTGGTGTATTCATACTCCTGGGTATCGTAATCACCCGGAATCCACCAGGCGGTATGATCGCCCGTCATGGCAAATTCTGTACGCTCTTCCTTGATGGTAAAGTAGTTGAGATTGCCTTTCTGAGGGAACTCATAGCGCAATCCTACTCCATCGTCATAAACACGGAAGCGGACGTTCATATAACTGTCTGTAGAATTCTGCTTCAACTCTACCAGCATATCATTATAATGATTGCGGATCGACTTGTTCTCTCCCCAAACAGGAGTCCAGGTCTCATCGAAAGTGGAAGTCTTCTCATTGATGACACTAAAATCAGAAAGCAGATCCTTGCCATCCTTGCCGCCCTTGGCGAGCTGATAACCCAGACGGCTAGGCTTGATGATGGTCTTGCCCTGATAGGTCACACTATAGGTAGGCACAGTGCCATCCAAGGTGAAGTTCACCTTGATTTGTCCGTTAGGAGAAGTGATGTCTCCTGCATCTGCTGAGATGCCAAAAGCCATCAGAAGGCTTGCGAGCAAAAAGAGTTTTTTCATATTTTTTGTTTAAAATTGTTTGTTGCTGCAAAAGTACGGCAAAAATCGATAAGTTGGTACGAATAGTAGGTTCTTGGTAGATTACCGCTATCTACCAACCTCCTCACCTCTCTGAATATCAACATTTTGCAAATTCTCAAAAAAAACGGCTAGTAGATGCGAGATTCTCAATGTTTTTTATTATTTTTGCAGCAGAATCTAAAAACATAGGAAAAATGAGACATCTTTTCGTTATAATCATCACACTGCTGATGCTACAGCCGATTTACGTAAAAGCAGACAACAGCCAGCTCTACAAACAGCTGGATGCTGCCATAGAAAAACGTGCGCATTATGTAGAAGTAAAAGAGAAAAGTCTGAACGACATCAAGCAGGGTGCCAAATATGTAACCAGCAACGAGGACAAGCTCAAGCTTTACGAGCAACTCGCCAATGGATATAAAGCCTACGAGTATGATTCGGCGATGACTTACGTAAAAAAAGGCCTTGTTCTTGCCCAAAAGAGCAACAACATCTTATATCATAAAAGATTCCAACTTTGCCAAACCAGCCTGCTTATCACACGTGGATTCTATGCTGAAGCAAAAAACATCATGCAGAAGATAGAACCCAAGAAAGAAGATCCACTTGACTATCAGTTTCAATACTATTATACACTTTACGGACTATACAACAACTGGTCAACCTATTGTGAGAACAATGAATTCAGCAAGATTTACGACCAGCAGAAAGTGGAATACCTGAAGAAAACATTAGAACTGTCGTCAAAGAAAGATGCATTCTATTACTACCTGCTGGGAGAGTTTTACTATTACAGCAATCATTCCAACAATAACAAGACCATCCAATACTACAAAAAAGCACTGAGTATGGAAAAGCCTGACAGCCGTCTCCATGCCATGACCGCCTTTGCCCTATCCGAAGTATACCAGAAAGCCAACAACCAGAAACTGACGGAACATTACCTGCTGGTTGCAGCCATCTCAGACATCACTTCTGCCACAAAAGAAAACGTAGCCCTGCAAGACATCGCACTCTTCATCTACAAACATAAGACCAGAAGTCTGAATAAAGCCCAGGAATACATCAACCTATCCCTGGAAGATACTTATGCATACAACAACCGGTTGCGCCGCATTGAGATTTCATCCAAATTGCAGATGATTACCAATGCCTATACAGATGACATCAGAGCCACCAACAGCATGCTCTACATCGCGCTGTCGGTCATTTTCCTGCTCTTGCTCGGAGTGGGACTTAGCAGTCTGTTCATCCGCAAGAAGAACAAACTTCTGAAACAGAAGAAAGACGAAATCACGGCTACATCGGCAAAAATGGAAGTTCTCAACAGCCAGTTGCACCTCATCAACGACGAACTGAAGGACACCAACCAGAAGCGCGAGAGACTGATAAAGGTGTATATTGACCTGTGCTATAAGAACATAGAGAGAAACAGCAAACTGCGCACCTTGGCAGTAAGAAAGATCAAGGCCAACCAGAGTAAGGAGCTGCTGAGCCTCCTTTCTTCCTCAACCAATACAGAGAAAGAGAACAAGGAGTTTCTGACGGAATTTGACAAGGCATTCCAGTCTCTGTACCCAACTTTTATAACCGAGCTGAACAAGCAGCTTACAGAATCGTCACACATCCAGCTGAAAGAGAATGGAGAAATGCCCCCTATCCTCCGTGTATGCGCCCTGTTAAGATTAGGCATCACCGAAAGTTCAAAGATAGCCGGCATCCTGTCTTATTCGCCACAAACCGTATACAACTACCGTTCCCTGCTCAAGAACAATGCCATCGACAAGGAGCACTTCGAAGAAAATGTACTCAGACTCTGTATGGTTATCGCAGACTGATCGGAGAAAGAAAAAGATACCTATATTTATAACAAATCCCGACAGGCAACAACATACCTGTCGGGATTTGTTAATTATCTGCAATTGATGAGAAATCTACTTTACTATATATTTCTTGCCACCACGGATATAGATACCATCATGTTTCACCGGGAGCGATACCTTTCGGCCATTGATATCATAAACATCGGAACTGCAAGGCTTAGTAAAATCGGTAACAGGAGTTAATCCTGAAGTCAAATCATAATCTATTTCACCATCATCAGGGCAATGAATAACCACCATTTCCTGATACCACTGATACTCCTCATCAACGGAGACACCATTATCCGTATACTCCAGAGGAAGGAGGCTCAAGTCGAAATAGCCATCACCTAAACCACCATAGCCCCAATTTACTCCTACGTTTCCATCAGCATCATAACCATCCAGCACAAAAGCATGGGAAGACATCTTGTCGTTTCCCTGCTTATTGGATGTACCGGCATACAGAATAGGATGCCCGGCGCTCAATTCCCGATAAATAACCTTTTTCCAGGCTGCATCATCATAGTTATTGGTCTGGGGATAATCCTTATAGCCATAATACTGGGTAAGATAGCCGAAATGCTTCTTCATGCCAGCCGCAGCATCTTGCAAAGATGCGCCACTGCCATCAAGAGAATAATTCATACCAGCCACACAACCGCAATGAAACATCAACTTGGCTACGGCGGCAGCCTGTTCCGAACTGTAGTTATTACCCGAATAAGCAGGCAACATCTCCGTCCACTTATACTCTCCCATACTCAGCATAGTAGTACGTTTCTCATCGCCAACGCTATAAGAAGCGACACCCATGCCACGGGATGGATACTGGTATACAGACATAATCTGTGCCATAGCCGTAGCCACGCAACCCACCCAGCAATTTTTGCCATTTACTTGTGGGCACTGGCTATTGAAAGGAGCATCCTGGCCCCATTTTACGGCAATAAGATGCTCAACACTCGACTTACAACCTGCAGGGATAACCTGATAACCCGTAGAAGCAGCACGAAGTGAAGCGTCATTAATTCTAGCCAAGAACCAGCCCAAGGCAGGATTATCACCAAAAGTACCCTCGTCAGAATAACCTATCACAGCCTTGAACGCATCATCATTGGCGAGAACTACAAATCCGTTCCGGTTGCGTCCTACAACCGTATAAGCATCCGTCTGTCGCATAACCCGAAGGCTCTCACCTACTCCTCCACGAGAAGTTTTCCCGCCAACAGAAGGCAAACGCTCCCCCAGCACCTCACTGGCTATCTCCAATTTCTGCTGAAGGCTCCTTTCCTTTGCCTCAGAGCAAAGGAAAGAAGCCAACATCAGAGAAAATATAAGAATCTTCTTCATAAGTCCAAAATCTTTAGGAAATCATTCGGTATTTCTACCAAACGCCATACACATTTACAGACTGCTGCTCAACACTGGAATCTATATATCCATTCAGATAGATGTATTTCTGTGTGAAGTCTATATAAGAATAGGTACTATAGCTATATCCACCATACCACATGAAAGAGTTGATATTTACATCTCCTACCGTCCAGTTCCACAAATAGTCGCCTGTAGAAGAATCAACACCAACTACGATATAGTTTTGCTTATAGGTCTGATAGTCATATATGGCAGCACCCTTTCCTTCCACAGGAACCAGTTCACCGGAGCAATCAGCCAGATTATCGGCATTGAAAGTGCCATTAATCTTGAAATAAAGATCAGCACCCGAACCCAACATATTGGTGATATAAAACTGATTGACACCTTCCAGCTGGTAGATATCAGAATAGGTAACAGGCAAATCTGTGAAACCTGCGTAATAGAACCGCACATTCTCCAGTACTTTCTTCCACTGAGAAACCAGCACCGTTGACTGCAGCACCGTGCTTCCATCCTGCTTGGTATAAGGATCGGCATAGGCTTCATCGACATCTATCTTGAAACCAAATTTCTTTTTAGGTGTCAAGCCCTTTACAGAAATGGTCAGCGTAGCCTCCTTCTCGCCCTGGGCAAACTCAACCGTAGCAGGCACCTGAATGGCAGTTGTATCAGTATACTCTACCTTGACAGGAACACTCGCAGCCTCAGCGGCTTCCTTACGGCAAACCTTCACATCAACGGTTTCCTGGTCTGGAGTAAGAATAAACTCTGCCGCATTGCCGGCATCAAAATACACTCCCATGCAATTGTCTGGGGCAGGATTGCCTGGCGCATAATCATCGTCATCGCTGCAGGAAGAGAACCCCAACAGGAGACCAGCTGAGACAGCAAGTCCCAAATATCTAAAAAACTTTATATTCTTCATTGTCAATTCCATTTTAAAGATTGAAAAATCTCCTCATTTACTCACTCTTTGCCTCTACCACACTTGTAGGGTCTGGATTCAGTACCACAGCCGGATTAGAACTCTTCTCATATTCAGGGATATAACAATCCATCCATGGAGCCACGAAACCATACTTGGAATTCAAGCGGTGACTCTCCAGGAAGTTGGTACCCGTATAGGTACGGACAACAGCTTTCTTAAGACGCTTATAATCAAAATACAGCAGTCCCTCTCCCCAGAGTTCGATACGTTTCTGAAGCAGCACGGCATCTTCAAGTGATTCGATGTCTGTAGCCTGACACTCATAAGAGCCATCTGTATAGCGATAAGCATTCATGAAATCATTCAAGACGGTCTTGGCAGCATCCACCCCTTCTGTATGGGCAATGGCCTCAATATAGATGAGATACATCTCTTCTACACGCATCAATGGAATATCACACAAACAGCCCACATAGAGATCAGACAAGTTACCTGAACCCGGATGATATTTCAGGTTGGTGTAAGCAGGCAGTTTAGCCCATCCTGCTCCATCCAGCAAGGTAGAATAGCCTGCCGGAACCTCAGCCTTGCCAGCATCCTCAGGGGCAACCCAAGTCTTCTTTCGCCAGTCGGCATCAGGTATCTGATTATAGAGCGAAGCACCTATCATACGGTAAGCCTTGCCATAACCACCCATGGAGAATGCGGTAGATTCAGAAGATACCGTACCCATCCAGGAATAGAACCAGCTGCCCAATTGCTCCTTTGTTCCCAGCGAAGCCTTCCATATCCAGGAAGAATTAGCAGTATTGAAACCTGTCTTCTTATTATACCATTCGCTCTGAGACATTGGCTGGCAACCGGAATTGTCGATGGCAGCCTGTGCATATGAGGCAGCCTTGGAAAAACAGTCATTAACCGCCGTAATGCCCAAGGCATCATAGCCGTCAGCATCATTCTCATGAGCCAACTGGGCTGTCAGATCATCTGCCGAATCATAAAAACGAGAACCCAGTTCCAACCAGAAGCGTGCCTTCAAGCCATCTACCACGCTCTCATCCGGCTGCTCCTTGCCCGTACGCTTATAGCCCTTCAAGTATGCCTCAGCCTTATTCAGGTCGTGCAGGATAAAGCGATACATGGTATAATAAGGTACACGAGGATTGTTCTTACCCTCCTCGCCTGTAGTCTTCTCAGTCACGATAGGCACGGTAAGTCCCATTATCTTGGCTGCTTTGGCATCAAAGTCAGAGAATCCGGTCTTCTTGAATTCAAACATTCTTGCCATATCCAGGTATGCCAAAGCACGATAAGCATAAGCTACACCGGCAGACGCCTTTGCTGATTCAGATGCTCCTTCCACATCGAGCGACGAGATGATACTGTTGGCATTGTTCACTAAACCATAATAGTAGAAATAGGTGTAATTGAATGGGCTACGGAGTCCCTTACCATTCTCTATATATGAGAAATAGTCGTAATCTGCATTGTAAACCGGAAAATCCTCTGTCATCACATCACGGATAATCATCTGGCTGGGATAACCGTTGTCGTAAGCCGAACCGTCGCCATACACACCACTCTTTACCATATAGGCACTCAAGCCGGTCAGCAAGCCCTGCTGAGCCGTCTCAGACCCCTGCACCTGACTGCCTGTTGCATAATCCTTTGGCAGTTCCTCCTCCAGACAGCTCTGCATCATCAAACATGAAGAGAGCACTACTGTGAACAGAGAAACCTTGCGAAATATATTGTTCATCATATAAAATTCTCCTTAATCTATATAAAAATCTCCTTATCTAACAGTTTAAAATTGAAGTGTAATACCACCAGAGATGGTACGAACAAACGCATACTGCTCGTTGCTAGGTGAGCCGGTGAAACTTGTGCGAGGATCGAATCCCTTTCGCTTGCTCCACAGATAGACATTGTCTGCCGCACCATAGACACGAACCTTAGTCAAGCCCAAACGACGTGTCAGGCTCTTTGGCAAGGTATAACCGATATTGATGCTCTGCAGGTTGAGGTAACTTGCATTGATCAGGAAGCGGTCAGAAGATGAGCTTGCATCCGTATCATTATACTGGAGGCGAGGGATGTTGGATTCTCTGTTACTTGGAGACCAGGCATCCAGCATATCCTTATGGAAATTAAAACCTGTCCAGCTATCATAAGGAACACTCATCAGACTCTGATAACCTGAATCGTAAGACTTGCCGCCGATGGAATAAGTGAAGTTCACACCGACATCAATACCTTTAAACGACAACGATGTGCCAAAGCCACCATAAAAATCAGGAGTAGGGTCGCCACAGGCAAAGTAAGAGCCTTCCGACCATTTTGCAGACTTACCCAACGAACCATCTTCGTTCTCAACATACCATGTGGATTCTCCTTTCTCATTTACACCCGCATATTTCTTCAATCTCCAGGTGTAGATAGGCAATCCTTCACCATAATAATAAGAACCGTTATGATAACCAGCATATCCGCTCAGCATCTCGTTCTTGTTCTCTTCATAAAGCTTCGTTATCTCATTGGTATAGTGTGTGGCATTGAGATTGATGTTCCACGCAAAATCCTTGGTGCGGATTACATCTCCTGCAAGATTCAGTTCTACACCACGGTTCACCATGTTACCCACATTAGAGTAATAGCCTGCATAACCCATTGACATAGGCACGCTGATGAAACAGAGCATGTCAGTGGTTTTGCGGTAGAAATACTCCACATCACCGGTCAGACGACCCTTGAAGAGTTCGAATTCAAGACCTGCGTTGATATTGGTATTGGTCTCCCAGGTAATCTTATCATTACCCTTTGAAGCAAAGGTCAGCGCCATGTCGCCATTCATGCTACCGATGCCGTATGTATCCAGATAACGGTTGTTACCGATGGCATCGTTACCCTGCTGACCGAAAGAGAATTTCACCTTCAGCATGTCGAGCCAAGACTTGGAGCCTGCCATCCAATCTTCCTTGGTCAGTATCCAGGCACCACCGAAAGAATAGAAATCGCCCCAGCGATGGGCTGGAGAGAAGCGGGATGAACCGTCACGGCGATAAGATACCTGACCGAAATACTTGCCATCATAATCATACATGCCACGGAAGAAGAAACCTTCGGTGTTGTAATTGGTCTGGTTGGAATATGTCGGCTCATTGGTGATAGCACCTGCCAACTCATGGTTTCCCTTGAAAGAGAACATGTTGGAACGGCCGCCATATACGTATTCATAAGTCTGCTTATAGTTCTCATGACCCAACAACAATGTCATGTTGTGCAGACCAAAAGAACGGGCATAGTTTACCAACTGCTGGAAGTTGACTGTATAATAACGGTAATGTCCTACGGTTACCTCACCGTTAGGATAAGTCGTTGCACCAAATCCATAATAAGGCTGCCGGGTACTCTGATAGCGATATTCATAGTCATCCACCGTACCGTTCAAGGTAATCTTCAGCCCCTTGACAAATGTTGGGGTAATCTCAGCAAAGCCATTGATACCGAAAGTATTTCCTACAGAATGGGATGCCTGAAGCTGGTCATCCTTCAACAGGTTGAGCTGAGAGAGTACAGGTCGATTCAAGCCTGCATTCATTCCGTTACCATAATCATATATCTTACCATTATCATCGGTCATGATATTGCCATTGCCATCTCTGAGATACAGCGGATAGATAGGAGCGATGGTATTGACCATGTAGAAGGTATTGGTAGTACTGTTGTTTCCATCAGAATCTACCTCTGTGGCATTGTCTGTAACGGTATGGGCATAGTTTACGTTACCACCCACCTTCAGCCATTCATTTGCCTTATAGGTAGCCTTCAGGCGTGCAGTATATCGCTTAAACTGAGATCCGTATGCGATACCTGGGTTATCCAGATAGCCCAATGAAGCATAGAACTGGGAGCTGTCGTTTCCACCATTCACATTCATATTATACTCCTGTCGGAGGGTGTTTCGGTAAGCCGCCTTGAGCCAGTCGTCCGGGCTAATCGTATAGTCCTTTCCGTTATAAGAGATTTTGTTGCCCAATGTGGCATTAGGATTCAGCTTTCCATTATCGCCAATGAGATACTGTCCCTCAGGCACATTGTAGCAGATATAACCCAATCCGCCCTTTTCTGAAGAACCACCAATTGCGTTATTGGCAGCCACATGAGCCGCATAAGCTGACATACCCTTGCCATTGGTATAGTAATTATACAATGACTTATAGTGTGTCTCATAATATTGACCGGGATCTGAAATCATATCATAAGTCTGAGAGCCACGGCTATTGCTGCCCCATTTGGCATCAACAGTGATGACGGTCTTGCCCACCTGCGGATTCTTGGTGGTAATCATAATGACACCATTGGCACCACGGGCTCCGTAGAGTGCATTACTTGCCGCATCTTTCAACACGGTAACAGATGCCACATCCGCTGGGTTGATGTCACTCCAGGAACCATAATAAGGTGCACCATCTACCACGATCAACGGATCCTGACCTGCATTGATTGAGCTGATACCGCGTACACGGATGGTAGGGGTAGAAGACGGATCGCCAGATGTATTTATCATCTGCACACCCGCTACCTGACCATTGAGGGCATCTACCACATTGGTTACCTGACGCACGGCAATTTTATCTGCATCCACTACGCCTGCTGAACCCGTGAAAGAGGATTTCTTCTGCTCACCATAAGCCACAACAATCACTTCGTCGAGCTGGCGGTCTTGAGAGTGCATGCTTACCTTCATACCTGGAGCCGCCTTCAATGTCTGGGAATCCATACCGAGATAGGTGATGACTATCGCCTCTCCTTTTTTAGCACTTGGCAAGCTGAACTTACCGTCAATGTCGGTCACGGTTCCGGTCTTGGAACCTTTCACCATGATCTGGGCACCTACTACAGGGTCTCCGTTCTCATCGAAGACCTGCCCCCCCACCTGTGCGGAAGACTGTGCTAGCACTTGCCCCGAAGCAGCCAGCAACAGGGAAGCAAATAAAACCTTCATTCTCATAATATCTGTCTCTTCTTATAATTATTATCTCTCTTTATCTTGAATACACCTCTTTATATATTGCTAGTTATCCTTTACAAGTTTTATATAAAATATGTATTCGGTTGCAAAGGTATAATAAAATCCATTAACCGCCAAACAAAAATCACAATAATTGCCGTTTTGCATAGCAAAAAGATATATTTCACCCCAAAATCAGCGTATTTATGCCATTTTTCAAGATTCAAATTCCCGAAAAAGGCAAACACTTCTTTGATGCACGACTTCCTTACTTCTACATCGGACAACGACCTTATCCATACTGATTTATAACCATACATGATAAAAAACATAAGCATTTATTTGCTGCACAAAAGAATATTGATTAATTTTGCAGCCAAACAAACAGAATGATTATGATAGAATTAGATGATAAATTGATCAAGAAGTTCCATCAACAAAAAGATGGAGTATATGCACGAGACGAAGAGCAGCGCCTTTGTCTTGCTGCACAGGGATATTCTATCTGTGAAAACTCCATTGCCGTATTCAGCAATCTGCGTACTGATAAAAGTTATATTTTCTTCGGAAAGTCGTGCGAAGTATTGGGACTAGGTCAATCAAATTCAATACAGACGCTTGATTCCGTATGGGAAGAAGAAATTTTCAGTAGGATTCATCCTGATGACTGGAAGAAGCGTTGCCTGCAAGAACTTACCTTTTTCCGCATGATATCATCATCCCATTCCAAAGGATTGCAGACAGATTGGAGATAAGCAAGCATACCGTTGATCGTCACAGACAGAATATCATAGCCAAACTTCGAGTGAATAATACCACCGAAGCATGCCATAAAGCAAAAAGGTTAGGATTAATAGACTGACATGGCTTCTGCTTGCATGCTGTAGCCTGTTATCATGTCAAAATGCGCAGAAATCACAATCTGCAACAAAAAATAAATCAAATATGGAAAAGAAAGATTCAATTTTAAAGCCATTTGTGGCAGAAAACCTGTTTTGGATTAGAGAGCCAAAACAATATACGGTTACAGACTCTCTGATTACAATCGTTTCTGAACCTCACACAGATCTTTGGCAGCGTACCTATTATGGGTTCAGCAATGACAATGCTCCGGTGTTGCAAATGAAGACTTCAGACAAGTTCTTTTCTTTCACCGTCAAGACATCGTTCAATAGTTCTGCCCTATTTGATCAATGCGGTATTGCTATCTATCTTGATAGTGATAATTGGATGAAGGCATCAATAGAATACGAGAATGAGGAATATCAAAGATTGGGCAGTGTTGTAACAAACAACGGATACTCCGATTGGGCCACACACGACATATCTTCTTCTATCAAGGAAATGTGGTATCGCCTTAGCCGCAGAGAAAGTGACTACTATATAGAAACCAGTACAGACGGTGTTAATTTTCATCAGATGCGCGCATTTCATTTAGTCAAGGGAGATGGAGAAATTTCGTTCGGATTATACGCAGCTAGTCCTGTAGACCATTCATTTACTGCTACTTTTACAGAGATGAAAGTAGAAAAATGCAAATGAGAAACCTGGTCTGCAGAGAAAACCGGATTCAATCAAACTTCAAAATGACACAAACTTCTTACAAATAAACTACGAATCAAAGAAATTCAAAAGAGGGTGAGCCATGCATTTATGGCTCACCCTCATATCATTTTACAGGAAAAACATGCCGTAACATCTTTGTCGCAGCTTCGTCAATGCCTTTCAACCTCATCGCAATCGCGATGTAATAATACTGCCGTACCTTTGCAACCGAAATCAAACGATATAGGTTATGAATGCTAAAAGGGGAATTATTGTATTAGGATTGCTCTCGGCGGCTAGCATGCCAACGTGGGCGCAACAGATTAAGGGTGTGGTTATCGACCAGAAATCGAAAGAGACACTCATCGGCGCAGTCGTCACTGTGGATGGAACCAACGTGAAGGCTATCACCAACATCGACGGAAACTTCCAGATCGATGGAATGAAGAAAGATAAGACATATACACTATATATTAACTATGTAGGATATAAGACTCAAAAAATTGACGGGGTTCAGGCGAAGGACGCAGACCAGGTGATTGCGCTGCAACCTGATGAACAGCAGCTGAAGGAGGTGACCGTTACCGCAGTGGAAAGGCGTAATACGGATGCGGCAATGATACAGGTGGCCAAAAACAGTCCCGTCATCGTGAGCAATGTTTCGGCACAGGAAATATCCAGAACTCAGGATACGAATGCGGGTGAGGTGATACGCCGAGTGCCAGGCGTGAGCCTCATCGACGATAAATTCGTGATGGTTCGTGGTTTGTCACAGCGTTATAACAATGTGTGGGTGAACGGAGGAGCAGTGCCTAGTTCTGAGGCTGATTCCAGGGCATTCTCCTTCGATATCATCCCAAGTTCACAGATCGACAACCTTACCATCGTGAAGTCGCCATCGGCTGAATATCCTGCCGACTACTCGGGCGGTTTCATCATCGTCAACACCAAGGAGATTCCGGCAGAAAACAGTTTCAATATCGCCGTGGGCGGAAACTGGAATACATCTTCTGCCTTCAAGGACTTCTCTTACTCAAAAGGTTCGGGAACTGATTTTCTCGGTTTCGACAATGACTTGAGAAACCTGAAGGGAGGCATCCATGCAGACTTGAATCCGCAGCTCGATGCCAACGGAAAACCGGTGGGCGATTATGCCACTTCGCTCCTGGGCAACGGGCTTAACAACGATTGGCTCATCAAGAACAAGAAGCCTTTGGGCGACTTGAAACTGGCAGCCAGCCTGAACCAGCGCTGGATGCTGGGCGGAAGAACACTCGGCATGCTCGCTGCCTTGAACTATACCAACGAATACCGCACCTACGAGAACATGGAGAACAACCTCTATGGCATCTATGATGCGGCCAACGATAAGCCGAACTATCTTCGTCATTCTGTTGACGACCAGTATAATAATAATGTCAGACTCGGAGCGATGCTCAACTTCACCTTCCTTTCCAAGGACGGCAACCACAAGTATCAGCTCAAGAACATCTTCAACCAGTTGGCTACGAGCCGATATACCTGGCGTGAAGGCGTGAGCGCCCAGTCGAACCTGGAGCGAAGCGCAGAGTATTACTACCGCAGTCGAACTACATATAACGGTCAGCTTACCGGCAAGCACACCTTCACTAGCGATGCCCTTGACTGGAGCATCGGGTATGCGTATGCCAACCGCCATTTGCCTGACCGTCGTAGATACCTCATCGACGATGCTCTTGAATCGGGCGTTTATGCCCTGAGCACCGGCAACGACATATCGCGCGAGTGGACTCAACTCGACGAACACATTCTCTCTCTTGGTATTAATGATAAGCATCACCTCAAGTTTGGCAACTTTGAGCCATACTTGCAGGTGGGTGCCTATGGAGAGTACCGCAGCCGAGAATACCAGACTCGCAACTTCATCTACAATTGGAATGTTTCAGCTAACAACATGCCATCCGACTTCCGCCACAGCGACATCCCTACCCTGCTCTCCAATGAGGCGAACATGGGTTACGACAAGCTGTATCTTCTGGAGGAAAAGCAGATGCGCAATAACTACCGCGGACACAACACCTTAGGCGCCGGATACCTGGCGATGTCTCTCCCCTTTGGCAAACTCGGCATCCACGCCGGTGTCCGCTTCGAGCATAATGATATGGAACTCATCTCCAATTCCCGTGACTACGAGAAGAGTGAATCGAGCCGTCATTACAAGACCGATGATGTTTTTCCATCTCTCAATACAACATATAAGATCAACGACCAGCACCAGGTGCGACTGTCGTATGGCCGCAGTATTAACCGCCCGGAATTCCGTGAAGTATCGTCGTCGGTGTATTACGACTTCGACCTTGCCAGCAATGTGCAGGGAAACACTGAGTTGAAGAACTGTTATGTCGATAACCTCGACCTGCGATATGAGTGGTATCCATCCCGTGGAGAGCTTATTTCGCTGGCAGTCTTCTACAAGCACTTCGATTCTCCTATCGAGTGGACCTATACGGTGGCTGGTGGCACTGACCTGATTTACTCTTACAAGAATGCGAAGAGTGCCAACAACTATGGTGTGGAGCTGGATATCAGAAAGAATCTCGGATTCATAGGATTGAAGGATTTCAGCTGGTCGTTTAACGGTGCCTTGATTAAGAGCAAGGTGCAGTTTGAAAAGGGTTCGAAAGAGGAAGACAGACCGATGCAGGGTCAGTCGCCATACCTTATCAACACCGGCATCTTCTATAAGAATGAGCCATTAAAGATGGATATCGCCCTGCTTTACAACCGCATAGGCAAGCGAATCATCGGTGTGGGCAGAAGCGAGGGAAGCACAGGCGATGACTCCAACGCCCGAGTGCCTCACAGCTACGAGATGCCCCGCAACACCATCGACTTCTCGCTGGCTAAGAAATTCGGAGACCATCTGGAGCTGAAGCTCAACGTAAGGGATCTTCTTGCAGAAAAGATATATTACAAGCAGTTTGCCGATGTAACGTATAGCGACGGAAGCAAGAAGGAAGTAGAAGAAATAGCAAGATGCTACAAGCCGGGCAGAAACATCGGTTTGCAGGCAATCTATAAATTTTAGAGAAAGAAAATATTAGATGTTTGTTTAATAAAAACAGAAAACAATGATGAACAAGATGTATTTTTTAGGATGCATGGGCATCCTCGCAGCATCTGCCATGTTTAGCAGCTGCAGCAGTGACAATGACGATCCAACTCCTTCTCCAAATCCAGGACCAGAAGTAGTTTACAAGTGGACAACCAATGGCGGCTTGAAGGCTTGCGACCACATCCTCTTCGGAACAGATGACAAGGAAAACGCCAACGGAACACAGATTGGCAACGGCGACCAGGAATTCGTTTTCACAGGCAAGCAGACTTTGAAGAAAGGCACTTATCTCCTCAAGGGATGGGTATATATTGCAGATGGTGCTGAGCTTACCATCGAACCGGGAACGATCATCAAGGGCGACAAGCAGACCAAGGCGGCACTCATCGCAGAGCGCGGCGGCAAGCTCATCGCCAAGGGTACAGCCACAGAGCCTATCGTCTTTACATCTGAAGAGGCTGCCGGCAGCAGAAAACCTGGCGATTGGGGTGGCATCATTCTCTGCGGCAAGGCTAAGAACAACCAGACTGAGCAACAGATAGAGGGTGGTCCTCGTACCAAGCATGGTGGCGCAGATGATGCTGACAACTCAGGAGCCTTGAGTTATGTACGCATCGAGTTTGCCGGTTATCCATTCCAGAAGGATAAGGAGATTAATGGTTTGACTCTCGGTTCTGTAGGTTCAGGCACAGAGATTGACCACGTTCAGGTATCTTATTCCAATGATGATTCCTTCGAGTGGTTTGGCGGTACCGTTAACTGCAAGTATCTCGTAGCCTACAAAGGCTGGGATGATGATTTCGATACCGACAACGGTTTCTCAGGAAAGGTGCAGTACGGTCTTTCACTGCGCGACAGCAAGATAGCCGATACCTCTCAGAGCAACGGTTTCGAGAGCGACAACTGTGCCGATGGTGCTACCGTGGACCCTCGTACCAAGGCAACCTTCTCTAACATCACCTTTGTAGGTCCTAAGGTATTGGATAATAAGTTCCAGAACACCACAGATTATATCAATGCCGGTGCATACAATCCAAACAATGGTTCAGCCCTTGGCAAGTTCCAGTCAGCCATGCAGATTCGCCGTTCTTCTAACCTCAACTGCATCAACTCAGTGGCCTTAGGCTGGCCTATCGGTTTGATTGTTGATGGCGAGAAGGGTGAAACCGTAAAGGATGCCAAAGATGGCAAGTTCAAGCTTCAGAATGTATATTTCGCTGGTATGGATGCCGTTGGCACTGATGCCAACAAGCAGTATGAGGATTACCTCTACGATGCAGCGAACAAGAAGGATATCGACAAGAATCAGAAGTCATACAGCAACACCTTCTTCTTTGCAGAGCAGAGCAACAAGTATTTTGATTCATGGACCTCATTGGTTGGTGCAGATGGCTATACTCCTATCGCAGGAAGCCCATTGCTTGGTGCCGCAAGTTTCGCCGGCTGGACAGGTTTCGACACCGTAACCTACATCGGAGCCTTCGATGGCAGCACCAACTGGATGAGCGGCTGGACCAACTTTGATCCCCAGAATGCGAAATACTAGAAATCGCTAATTTCTATTTTGACTATAAGGTTTTCTTTTATTGGGGCATGGCGCAGTGATTTGCGCCATGCTTTTTTGTTGGGTTATGGAAAGAAAAGAGGTTATTGCATTTTTCTTGTAACAGTTCAAAAAAGGATACCAGTCACTACCCTTGTGTCGTGTTTCGCGACACAAGGGTCATCAACATGTCGGCCAGCTGTTGTGCAATCGTGTTTTAGCTGATGTGCGGAGATAAATATCCTATTATTAAGTCTCACTAGTGTCCCGTTAAAACGAGACAATTATTAAATAAGTCATTAATACTCAAAAGCTTACGGACTTTTTATAGTGTATTCGATTTGATTTTGTAT